>Ga0210393_10000019_pt1 | contig 242070 bp, 213 predicted proteins | sample IncBWC27OmetaG_FD_160068 | JGI IMG/M metagenome (GOLD analysis project Ga0210393, IMG submission 160068) | Forest soil microbial communities from Barre Woods Harvard Forest LTER site, Petersham, Massachusetts, United States - Inc-BW-C-27-O ... | reverse complement strand
TTCATCGCCCGCTCCATCGCGGCCTTCGGGTAGGATTCCATGCTCCGCATGGTCTCCTATCCTCGCCGCCCGCAAAGCGGACATATCACGTGCTATCTCAACCGGACATATCATGTGCTACTGACAGTTGACTTGCGAAAGACTTGGCAAGAAATTCAATTTGGCATAAGCTTGGCGGCACTTGCAAGGGGCGTTTTTCCGCTACCGTTTCTGGTCGTTTTGGGGCTCGAATTTCGAAACTGAATCAGGAGGACTCCAGATGAAAATTCTGGCGCAATTGCTGTGCGGAGCTTTGCTGTGCGGCGTTTTGCTGTGCCTGCCCGCGACGGCGCAAAATAATGCCCACGCCGCCCACATGCCGGCCCACCCGGTCACGCTGGTGGCGGGATTGGGCGATCTCCATCACCCTGTTTCCACTCACAATCCGGAGGCGCAGCAGTTCTTTGATCAGGGACTGCGCTTTATTTATTGCTTTAACCACGACGAGGCGGCGCGGTCGTTTCAACACGCCGCGGAACTCGACCCAAAACTGGCAATGGCCTACTGGGGCCTGGCCGAGGCCGTCGGACCGAATTACAACGATCCCGCGGATCCGGATCGTTACAAGCATGCGCATGATGCAGTGCAGAAAGCTGTGGATTTATCCGCGGGAGGTCCGCCCAGTGAATCGGCGTATATCCAGGCAATGGCCAAGCGGTTTCCGGCGGATCCGAAATCCGATTTAAAAAAAGCTGCTGAGGATTATCACGACGCGATGCGGCAAGTTGCGGCTGATTTCCCCGACGATCTCGACGCGGCCACGCTGTTTGCCGAGTCGGGGATGAACCTCCATCCCTGGGGACTCTGGCATCAGGACGGCACGCCGGAAGCCGGCACCGAGGAAATCGTGGCGACGCTGGAATCGGTGTTGAAGCGCGATCCCAACCATCTGGGCGCGATCCACTATTACATTCACACCGTGGAGGCTTCGAATAATCCGGAACGCGCGCTGGCAGGAGCGAACAAGCTCGCCGCGCTCGCACCGGGCGCGGGACACATCGTCCACATGCCGGCGCATGTCTACATTCGCACCGGCGATTACGAGGCTGCGGTCAAGACGAACGAACAGGCTGCGGAGGTCGATCGAGCGTACATCAAGGCGACTGGCGCGCAGGGCATTTATCCGATGATGTACTACAGCCACAATCTGCACTTCGTTGCCATGTGCGGCGCAATGAATGGCCACTACGCCGAAGCCCGCAAGAATGCTGATCTGCTCGCAGCGAACGTGGGGCCGCACGTGAAGGAGATGCCGCCGCTCGAAGGTTTTATGACCATCCCGATGGCGGTGGAGGTGCGCTTCCATCACTGGAACGAAATTCTCAAAATGCCGGCGCCTGACCCTGCCATGAAGACGGCCACCGTGTTCTGGCACTTCGGCCGGGGTCTTGCGTTGGCCGGAACCGGCAAAGTCGCGGACGCCGAAGCGGAGTACAAGATTGTTTCTGAGGCAGAAGCTGCCACGCCGCCCGACGTCATTTTCCAGATGCCGATCAACAACAAGGCCAAAGACATTATGAAGATCGCGGAAGATGTTCTGGGTGCGAAGATCGCGGTGGCAAAAAAAGATAACGCCGCGGCGATCGTCCGGCTACAGGATGCCGTCGCGATCCAGGACACGCTCAAGTATGGCGAGCCGCCCGACTGGTTCTTTCCGGTGCGGGAATCGCTGGGTGCTGCCCTGCTTCTGAACGGAGATGCCGCGGGCGCGGAGAAAGTATTCCGCGCCGATCTCGACCGTAATCTGCGGAATCCGCGTTCACTCTGGGGACTGCGCCAGGCCCTGCTGCAGCAGAAACGCGACTACGACGCCAGCTTCGTGCAGAAGCAGTTCGAGGCGTCGTGGAAGGGCGGGGCGCAGGCGCTGAAGCTGGACGATCTGGTGTAAGGCCTTCGCGCCCCGCGGTTCCGGTTCGGTTCATGTGGGGACAGCCGCCTTCGGCTGTCCCGCCGAGCGCAGCGAGGCGGCCGTGCCACGATCGGCGTTGCTTGGATTCTTTTGCATATAATCCTTGTGCGATGCCTGCCCCGAAAGACGTCGAAAAGAAGATAGAAGCTCTGCGCGAGAAGATTCGCCACCACGAGCATCTCTACTACGTTCTCGACCATCCTGAAATCAGCGACGGGGACTTCGACAAGCTGATGCAGCAATTGAAGGATCTGGAAAGCGAGCATCCTACGCTCGTGACTCCGGATTCGCCCTCGCAGCGCGTCGGTGGCAGGCCGCGCGAGGGATTTATCAAGGTGGCGCATTCCTCGCCCATGCTGTCGCTGGACAACACTTACAACGAAGAGGAACTGCGCGACTGGGAGCGGCGCGTTCACGAACTCACCGGCCGCAGCGACGTGGATTACGTCTGCGAACTGAAGCTCGACGGCATGTCGCTGGCGTTGACCTATGAAGACGGCAAGCTGGTGCGCGGCGTGACCCGCGGCGACGGCTCGGTGGGAGAAGACGTCACGCTCAACGTGCGCACCGTGCGTTCGATCCCGTTGTCGATTCCGAAAGAGCGATTGAAGAAAGCCGGCATCCCGACGAATTTCGAAGTTCGCGGCGAATTGCTCATGCCCACGGCTTCATTCAAAAAAATCAACGAGGAACGCGAGCGCGCCGGACTGCCGACATTTGCCAACCCGCGCAATTTCACCGCCGGCACCGTCCGGCAGCTTGATGCCAACATCACCGCCGAGCGCCGCATGGATTATTTTCCTTACATCCTGCTGCAAAACGGCCGCACCTATTTTGATCATCATTCGAAAACTCTTGCGGCTCTCGAGACCGCCGGATTCAAAGTCAATCCGAACCACAAGCTCGTGCGATCGATGGATGAGGTCTGGGCGTTCATTCAGCAGTGGGAGGAAAAGCGCGATTCTCTGCCGTACGAAATTGACGGCATCGTGGTGAAGGTCGACCGCGTCGGCCTGCAGGATGAACTCGGCTTCACCGGCAAAGCTCCACGCTGGGCAATTGCGTACAAGTATGCGGCGCGCGGCGGAGTCACGAAACTGCAAAACGTTCGCTGGCAGACGGGCCGGACCGGCAAACTGACGCCCGTCGCGGAACTGGTGCCCATTCCGATCGGCGGAACGACTGTCCGCAACGCGACCCTTCACAACATGGATGAAATCCACCGCCTCGGCGTGAAGATCGGCGACTGGGTGCGAGTGGAGCGCGGTGGCGATGTGATCCCAAAGGTCGTTGAGGTCGATAAAGATCATCCCCGCGGAAACATTGAAATTGAAGTCCCGGACAGGTGCCCGGTCTGCGGCACGAAGGTCGTCCGCACCGAAGGCGAAGTCGACTACCGCTGCGTGAACGCGAATTGTCCCGCGAAGCTGTTGGGAACGATCCTGCACTTCGCCTCGCGCGGCGTGATGAATATTGACGGCATGGGCGATGCTCTGGTCACGCAACTCACCGAGCGAGGCCTGGTGAAAAACGTCGCCGACATTTACAAGTTGACCAAGGCCGACCTGCTCAGCCTGGAGCGCATGGGCGATAAGTCGGCGCAGAACATTCTCGACGAAATCGAGAATTCAAAGAAACTGCCACTGGAGCGCGTCGTCTACGGACTCGGCATTCGCATGGTCGGCGAACGCACCGCGCAATTCCTGGCCGAGCACTTCGGATCGATGGAAGCCCTGGAGCAGGCCGGCATCGAAGAATTGCAGAACGTCGACGAAGTCGGCCCGCGCATCGGCGAGAGCATCGTAGAATTCTTCAGCATCCCCGCCAACCGAAAACTGGTCGAGCGCTTGGGCGAAGCCGGTCTTGCATTCAAAGGCAAGAAGAAAGAGCGCGGCACCAAGCTCGCGGGCAAGACTTTCGTCCTCACCGGCACGCTGGCCAAACACACGCGCGATGAAGCCAAGAAGATGATCGAAGACGCGGGCGGAAAAGTCACCGGCTCGGTCAGCAAGAAGACGGATTACGTCGTCGCGGGAGCCGACGCGGGGTCGAAGCTCGATAAGGCGAGAGAGCTGGGCGTCACGGTCATCGATGAAAAGGAGATGGTGCAACTTCTCTGAGACGCGACTGCTGATGACAAGCTGGTCTGGTCACAACGGCACCCTCGCAGTGCGTGCTTTTTCTCGCAAGTCGGACACGAGTCGGTACACGTAATCTACGTCCTCGACATCTACGAACGTGGGAATATTCCCGACCGCCATTCCGTCCCAAGCTCCCCAGCCGCGCCTTCCGGACCAGATGGAGTCTGCTTGAGCAAAACGCAGAGTGCCCAGTCCGCTCGATCTGCTCTCCTTAATGAGAGTCGGAAGACTGTCAATATAGGCCGAGGCCATCTGACGCTTCCAGCCATTTTGTACGACGACTACGCGACGATTCGTAACTGCGTAGTGAGTGCGTCTCTTCTTCCAAGCAGCGTAGAAGAACCGGCCCCAAATCAAGTATTGCCCGACGAGAACGAACGGGATGCCCCACAGGATCCCGAATAACCACGGGTTCCCCGCGCGTGAACCAGAACCCCAGTATCCCATCACTCCCAGTTCCCAGAAAATTGCGAAGCCACCCCAAAGGAGGCTGAACGGAACTAAGAGCGCATCTTCCTTATGAAAGACGACTCGGCTATTCGGCTGGCCCGCCCACAGGATGCTTTCACCAGAGGTGAGCTCCGGTTGCACTGCATTCAGCGAATCGCTGCTCATTTGCTCCATTTGCAGAAATCCTAGGCCAAGTGCAGGGCCGCGTCTACTCGGGTCCGGATACTGATAGCGCCTCCCGCATCCTCCTCCACGTCACATCCAGCGTCTCCGGCAAAATCCTCGTCTCCCCAACTACCGACACGAAATTCGCATCCGCTACCCAGCGCGGCAGCACGTGCATGTGAATATGTCCCGCGATTCCCGCGCCGGCTGCCTTTCCTATATTCATCCCTAGGTTGATGCCGTCCGGATGATACAACTCGCGCAGCACAGTTTCCATGCGCTGCGAAAGCGTCATCATTTCGTGAGCCGCTTCGACCGGGAGTTTTTGCAACTCATCCAAGTGCTGGTAGGGAACGATCATGACGTGGCCGGGCGTATACGGATACGCATTCAGAATTACGAAGCAGTACTGGCCCCGATACACGATGAGTGTCTTGGCGTCGTCTTTTTCTTTGGGCGCATCGCAGAAGACGCAGCTAGCGGTCTTCTCCATGGAAGAAACGTAGGCGTAGCGCCACGGGGTCCAGAGGTAATCCATAGCAGGGGAGGGTAGCAGATGACGGGTGCGGCGCAAAACTGAGCGACTTTATTTCGCCGCCAACGTCGAGGGCGAGCCGCCCTTTCGAAAATCTCAGGGCGGGCTCTCTGCACAGCCGGCTCGCGAAATCGACAACCAATGAAACCTTCCTGTAACATTCGCCCGATTTGCGTTTGACACTGTTCGCGCGCGATTGCTATAGTCGAAGAGTTCCCATTGGACGCGGGTTCTCTGTATAACGTCCGACCGCTGGGATTGTCCAAGCTCACTCGCCAGGGTGGGCCCACCACAACCAAACGACTCGTCCAGCAGTCCGCAAAGCAGGCCCCGCATCCCGTCATCAGAGAGGCATAACCTTGTTCGACGAGACCACCGCCCACAACTCCGAATCCAACTCCACTGTCGTAACTGAAGAACCGACGACAGAGCAGCAACACCAGCCCGAACCTAATCAGGCTGCCGCCGCCACCGAGCATTCTACCGACGCCCATTCCACCGACGCCCATGCGGACACTGCTGCCGACGAGAAGACTGCAGCCGGCGAGGACTTCGCCTCCGTACTGGAAAATTTCACCACCGAGGCCGAAGAGGCAGTCAGTGAAGACCGCGTCATCAAAGGCACGGTACTGAAGCTGACGGCCACGCATGTGGTGGTCGATATCGGTGCCAAGTCCGAAGGCATGTTGCCGCTGGCGGAAGTGCTCGATCACGAGGGCAAGCCCAAGTTCAAGCCCGGCGACGAGATTGACGTGATGCGTGACAAGGGCCCGGCGGAGGAAGGCTACATCAATCTTTCGCACCAGAAAGCCCAGCGCATTCATGCCTGGGAAGAAATCGAAAAGGCGTACAACGAGAAGAAGCCGATCCAAGCCGTGGTGGTGGACCGAATCAAGGGCGGGCTGACTGTCGACATTCTCGGCGCGCATGCTTTTCTGCCCGGCTCGCAGGTCGACCTGCGGCCGATCCGCAATCTGGATGGCATGAAGGGCCAGACGCTCGAAGTCGCCGTCATCAAGCTGAACAAGAAGCGCGGCAACATCGTCGTCTCACGCAAAGATCTGCTCGAAGGCGAACAGAACGAAAAGCGTTCCAAGACTCTCGAACATCTGGAAGAGGGATCGATCCTTACCGGCGTGGTCAAGAATCTGACCGAATACGGCGCGTTCGTCGATTTGGGCGGGCTCGACGGCCTGTTGCACATCACCGATATGTCGTGGGGACGCCTCACTCACCCCAAAGATTTGGTGAACGTTGGCGACCAGATCCAAGTGAAAGTTCTGAAGTACGACAAAGACAAGCAGCGTGTTTCGCTAGGATTCAAGCAGCTCACGCCGGACCCGTGGCTCGATGCTGAACATCGTTATCCTGAAGGTGCGCACGTCGGCGGGCGTGTGATCAGCGTCACCGACTACGGCGCGTTCGTGGAACTCGAGCAGGGGATCGAAGGCCTGGTCCACGTCAGCGAGATGACATGGTCCAAGCGCATGAAGCATCCGTCGAAGTTGGTCAACGTCGGCGATCAGGTGGAATGCGTGGTTCTGAACGTGAACCCGACCGAGCGCCGCATTTCGCTCGGCATGCGTCAACTGGCGTCCAATCCGTGGGATTCGCTCCATGAAAAATTCCCGGTCGGCATGACGGTTGAAGGACGTGTTCGCAACCTCACCGATTTTGGCGCCTTCATTGAAATTGAAGACGGCATCGACGGCCTGGTGCACGTCAGCAACCTGAGCTGGACCAAGCGCGTGAAGCATCCTTCAGAAGTGTTGAAGAAGGGTGACCGCGTGAAAGCGGTCGTTCTGGCGATCGAACCCGACAAGCGCCGCTTATCGCTGGGCGTGAAGCAACTTCAACCGGATGTATGGGAGTCGTTCTTCCAGACCCATCACGTCGGCGACGTGGTTCACGGCAAAGTCCTGCGTGTGGCCGCGTTCGGCGCGTTCGTCGAAATCGCCGAGGGCGTGGAAGGCCTGTGCCACAAGTCTGAAGCGGCTGACGAACACGGCCAGCCGCTGGCCCTGGAGCCGGGCTTGGAGCACGACTTCAAGATCATCAAGATGAATCCGGAAGAAAAGAAAGTGGGCCTCAGCATCCGCGCCGTAGGGGAAGAAGCCTCGCGCTCGGAAGTCGAAGCCTACAAACAGCCGGTCTCCAGCACCAGTTCAACCATTGGCGAGTTGATCAACTGGAAGCGCGCCAGCAACGAAAACAACTAGAGTCGCACTTCCGTACCTCTTGTCATCCTGAGCGAAGAAACAGCCTCGCGCTAAGCGAGGCTGTTTCGCAGTCGAAAGCCTGCCCTGAGCTTGCCGAAGGGGACCTCGTGCTCGCTATCAGCGTCACCGGCCGAGCCAGGAGTTCTCACACCCGTTCCGTCGGTGCCCCTCTTCGTTTGGCCCCACCGCCCGCCCTGTTCTAGAATCAAACGTTTGCTCATTATCATCTGTACCTAATATAGGAGCACCATTTTGCCCGAAACTACCTACGATATCGCTATCATCGGCAGCGGCCCCGCTGGATATACGGCAGCCATCCGCGCCGGCCAATACGGCCTTAAAACCGCACTCATCGAAAAAGACGGATTCCTCGGCGGCACCTGCCTGCACGTCGGCTGCATCCCGACCAAGGCGCTGCTCTTCAACGCCGAACTCTGGGACCACCTGAAAGAAGCCAAAGAATACGGCATCGAAGGCGTAGACGCCCGCAAGCTGAACTGGCCCGCAATCCAGGAACGCAAAGCAAAGATCGTCGCCAAGCACGCCAAGGGCCTCGAATTCCTGATGAAGAAAAATAAGGTCGAGACCGTGAAGGGATACGGCAAACTCACCGGCCCTGCCCAGAACGGAGTCTTCACAGTCGAGGTTGTGAATGACAATAAGGCCAGCCACATCAAAGCCAAGAACATAATTCTCGCCACCGGCTCCGAAGCGCGAATGATTCCCGGCCTCGAAGCCAGCGACCGCATCCTCACCAACATCGAAATTCTCAGCCTGAAGGAGATTCCGAAATCGCTCGTGATCGTCGGCGCGGGTGCGGTCGGAGTCGAGTTCGCATCCATCTATCGCTCCTTCGACTGCGAAGTCACGATCGTCGAGATGCTCCCGCGCCTGGTCCCAGTCGAAGACGAAGAAGTCTCGAAAGAACTCGCCCGCGTCTTCCGCAAGCGCGGCATCGCATTTCACACCAGCGCAAAAGTCGACAAAGTAGAAAAGACGAAATCGGGAGTCGCCGTCACGATCACCGCCGAAGGTAAACAGCAAAAAATAGAAGCCGAGAAAATCCTGATCGCTATCGGCCGCAAGCCGCGCACCCAGAACATCGGCCTCGAACGCACCAAAATCAAGCCCGACCGCGAATTCATCAAAACCGACTCCTGGATGCAGACCACCGAACCGGGCGTCTACGCCGTCGGTGACATCGTCCTCGGAAGCCCGCAACTGGCGCACGTCGGCGCCATGGAAGCGCTGGTCGCCGTCGCAAAAATCGCCGGCAAGCCGGGCAAGCCGATCAATCCTGAACACATTCCCGGCGCGACGTATTGTCATCCGGAAATCGGCAGCGTTGGCCTCACCGAAACCAGAGCCCGCGAAGCCGGATACAACGTGAAGATCGGCAAGTTCCCCTTCACTGCGAATTCGCGCGCCAGCATCGTCGGCCAACACGAAGGCTTCATCAAAATCGTCAGCGACGCCGACTACGGCGAAATCCTCGGCGTCCACATCATCGGCCCGCAAGCAACAGAATTAATCGCGGAAGCAGTGACCGCCATGGAACTCGAAGCCACAGTGGAAGATTTAATGTGGACTATTCATGCGCACCCGACACTGGCTGAGGCTATGCTGGACGCGTCAAATAGCGTGTACGGGATGGCGATCAACACATAAACTTCATTGCCACGGATTCCCACGGATGAACACGGATAAAACCACTACGGAAACAATGCTATGTCATCCTGAGCGCGTACTTTGCGCGAAGGATCTATGCAAGTCTCTGTGCCCCCCTGTGTCCTCTGTGGTGAAGATTTTGTTTTTCGATCCGCGAAATCCGTGGCAAAGAATTTGATCTCCGTCCTCCAACTCGGCACCATAGACTACGCGACAGGCCTAGCTCTGCAGCAGCAACTAGTAGCCCTACGCAAAGAAGAAAAAATCGGTGACGTCCTCCTTCTGCTCGAGCATAAGCCAGTAATCACCATGGGCCGCAACGCCAAAGCCGCCAATGTAGTCGCGAGCCCTGAACTTCTCGCCCAGCGCGGCGTAGAACTCTTCGAATGCGACCGCGGCGGCGACGTCACCTTCCACGGCCCCGGACAACTCGTCGGCTATCCCATCTTCGACCTCCGCGGATACGCCACCCCTGACGGCAATCGCAAAACTTTAGGCGCCATCGAATTCGTCCGCCGCCTCGAAGAAGTCCTGATCCGCACCAGCGCCGATTTCGCCATCGAAACCAAACGCATCCCCGGCCTCACCGGCGTCTGGACAAATCCCAATCCCTTGTCATCCCGAGCGGGGCAGGATGATTCAAAGAATCGTCCTGCTCAGTCGAGGGACCTGCTGTTTGCCGCCGCCACCACAAATCCCGAATCCAAACTCGCCGCCATCGGCATCCACATCTCCCGCTTCGTCACCTCCCACGGCTTCGCCCTCAACGTAAACCCCGACCTCAGCTATTTCGATCTGATCGTCCCCTGCGGCATCACCACAAAACCAGTCACCTCGATGCAGCAAGAACTCGGCAAGCCACTCGACATGAATGCAGTCGCCGAATCCATCTCGCGCAACTTTGGCGTCGTCTTCTCCAGCCAAGTGCTTTGGGTCGAGACCCTCGACGCCATGCTCGCACGCAGAGTCGGCGTACCGATGAAGCATCCCACAGAACTCCGTCAGATTCATCGAGAGGACGGCATCACCTCCGCATGACGGAAGTAACGCTTAAACAAACCGGCAATAACTCATACTTGATCTGCCATGAAAACCAAGACCTATCCCGGAAAATTTAGGGTGTGGAACGCAATTTGCCTATTAATTTGCATGAATACTCTGGCAATCCCGACGGTTGCGCAGAGCGCGAATCTACCCGGCCTGGGCCAGCAATTGTTGAAAGCCGTTGATGAGCGCGACATTAATTCTGCTCATGAATTACTGCAACGCGGCGCCGACATCGAGACTAGGGGCACAAACGGACTTACGCCTTTGATGATGGCCGCTGAGCACGGCGATATGGACATGGTACGTCTTCTGCTCGATGCAGGAGCAAACGCGAAAGCGAGGGATGAGCAGGGGGGAATCGCACTCACTCAGGCCGCAAGGGTCGGTTTCACAGATGTGGTCAAGCTACTTGTCAAACGGTCGGGCATTAAGGGAAAGAACCAAGCTCTGTTTGGGGCAGTGGAGGGTGGTCCGGTAGTCATTCAGTTAGCGGATGCAGGCGGCTACAATCCCGCTCCGGTCCTTGAATCGCCCTGGGTATCGACTGTGAAGATTCTCCTCGCACAAGGAGCCGAACTCGAGGCGAGACGCGACGAAAACGGAGACACGCCCCTAATCGCCGCCGCTGCATTCGCGGAAACCGACGTTGTTGCCCTCTTACTGCAGCGCGGTGCTGACATCAACGCGACCGATAACGCAGGCAACACCGCCCTCATGAGTGCAGCTTGCGAATGCGCCGTGGCCACGATGAACAGCGCTTACGACGTCGTGAAGTTGCTTCTGAAAAAAGGCGCTGATGTAAATGCACGATCCACAGATGGTGCGACCGCTCTCATAAACGCGGCAGCCGGTTTTGGAGATGTTTCCATCGTAAAGCTCCTTCTAGACCACGGCGCTGATCCAGCGGCCAAGGACAACCGAGGTAACACGGCGCTTGCATCCGCCCAGAAGAGCCAGAGACCTGACAAGGTTCGCGTCCTTAAGTATGCGCTCGCCAGATCCGCTAAACATCGTACCGGCCCGAACCTGCCCTAGCCCTTGGCGGCCCTCTCGCGATACGATCAATACACCGCGCGTCTCGCGCCATCACATGGCAATCAAGAAAAAATCAAAACCGAAGTCCAGCTCCAACGGCAACCGCCCTCGAACCACCGCGACTCACCTGGCGGCGGACGCACTCGTCCGCAGGCCCAAGGGAAACTCGACCGATCTCCGCACCTACTCCATCCCCGACCTCCGTCTCGAGCATCCCGACCTCACCGTCCGCCAATCCACAGAAAAAGACGGCCGCGTCCGTTACGAAGTCACCGGCAATCTCGACGCCCCGGTCCCGCCCATCCGCGACTCCAAATATCTGAGTAAGCAGCAATGCATCGAGATCTACCGCTTCATGCTGCTGAACCGCAAAATGGAAGTCGCGCTGGAAAATCTCTACAAGCAAGGCAAAGTCGTCGGCGGAGTTTATTTCGGTCTCGGCCAGGAAGCCTGCTCCTGCGCCTCCGCCTACGCGCTCGATACAGATGACTGGTTCGCGCCCATGATCCGCAACCAAGGCTCGCTGCTGGTCCGCGGATTCGCCGCCCGCGACACCATGATGCAATACATGGCCAAAGCCGATTCACCCACCCGCGGCCGCGACGGCACGTCTCACTTCGGCGACATCGAAAAGCGCAACATGGTCTCGCCCATCTCCATGCTCGGCGATTTAATCCCCGTGCTCTCCGGCGTTGCGCTGGGCGCGCGCCTGCAAGGCCGCAACGTCGCCGTCATGACCTACATCGGCGACGGAGGCCAGTCCACCGGCGTCACCTACGAAGGCATCAACTTCGCCGCCGTCCAAAATCTCGGCTTAGTGCTTTTCGTCGAGAGCAATGAGTGGGCCTACTCCACGCCGTCCGAAATGCAATACCGCTGCAAAGACCTCGCCGAACGCGCCATCGGATACGGCATCCCTGGCATCATCGTCGACGGCACCGACGCCTGCCAGGTCTACGACGCCGCCCACGAAGCCGTCGAACGCGCCCACCGCGGCGAAGGCCCCACGCTGATCGAAGCGAAGATGATGCGCATGAAGGGCCACGCCATCCACGACGCTGCCGCATACGTTCCGAAACCAATGTTCGACTTTTGGAAAAAGCGCGACCCCATCGCAAGATTCGAAAATTATCTGGTGAAAGAAAAGAAGTGGCTGAGCACAAAAGAAAATGCGGAATTGATTTCAGAAGTAGAGCGGATCATCGAAGAAGAAAGAGAAATAGCCGTGAACTCCCCCATGCCCACGCCCGAATCCGCCGAAGGTGGCGTGTTCTGCGAAGATGGCTGTCACGAAATCAAGCCGAAGTATGGCATGCCAAAAGTAAAGAAGGGAAGCGGCGGATACAAGGCAACAGAAGCCGCAGGGCATCTCCGCTAGCTGTTGGTTACTTGAAGTGTCCTCATGTCAGATAGTCAAACCGTGCAAGAGATTTACGCCCTGATTCGCGAAGCCATTCTCATGAAAGATGTCGTTGCGCTCAATTACCGCGGCTCAGTTCGTGAGATGTGCCCGCACGTGCTCGGCAAGACAAAAGGATCGCCATACGCCCTAATGTATCAATTTGCCGGTGAGACCAAGGCCGCCCTGAAGCCAGACGGATCGCCCGATAACTGGCGTTGCATCCGAATCGAAGAGGTGTCTAACGTGGCTGTAAGAAAGTCAGAAGGCGAATGGCACACGGCATCGAATTATTCAGCCATGCAGAATTGCGTTAGCGAAATTGATGTCCGAGTAGAAACAAAAGCTGCCTAGCGGCAAAGTGCTTAAGAAAAGTTTGGCTCTATCCGTGTTCATCCGCGCAAATCCGCGGCAAAGAAGTTTTTGGGAAATAACTATGCTCCTTACTTACCTCGAAGCCATCCGCCAGGGAATCTGGGAAGAAATGGACCGCGACCCCTCCGTCTTCTGCCTCGGCGAAGACATCGGCATTTACGGCGGTGCTTTCAAAGTCACTGATGGATTCATCGACCGCTTCGGTCCCGAGCGCGTGATCGACACGCCCATCGCCGAGTCCGCCATTGTGGGCGCGGCCTTCGGAGCCTCGCTCACCGGCATGCGCCCCGTCGCCGAATTCCAGTTCATGGATTTCATCCCCTGCGCCATGAACCAAATTTCCAACATGGTCGCGAAGACGCATTATCTCTGGGGCGCGCCCGCCCCGCTCGTCCTCCGCGGCCCCAGCGGCGGATACGTCCACGGCGGCCCCTTCCACTCGCAGAATCCCGAGATGTGGTTCGTCCACAACCCCGGCCTGAAAGTCATCTGCCCCGCCACACCCTATGACGCGAAGGGCCTGATCAAAGCCGCCATCCGCGACAACAATCCCTGCATCTTCTTCGAGCACAAATATCTCTACCGCCGCATCAAAGGCGAAGTCCCCACCGAAGATTACGTCGTCCCCATCGGCAAAGCCAACATCGTCCGCGAAGGCCGCGACCTCAGCATCATTACCTATGCCGCCATGGTTCACTCCGCGCTGGAAGCCGCCGAGATTCTAAGCAAAGAAGGAATTGATTTAGAAATCCTCGACCTCCGCACCGTCTCCCCGCTCGACCGCGAAGCCATCGCGCAAACGGTGAAGAGAACAAACAAAGTGATCGTCCTCCACGAGCACTCCCGCACCGGAGGCCTCGCCGGAGAAATCGCCGCCATCATCAACGAAGAAGCCTTCGACGACCTCGACGGCCCCATCGTCCGCATCGCCGGCCTGGATTCCGCGATCCCATTCTCTCCACCACAAGAAGAACACTACCTGCCGAAAGTAGAAGACGTAGTCCGCGAATCCCGCCGCCTGAAGGCATTTTGATCCTGCGCCATGTCGTCCCGAGCAAAGCAAAATGATTCGCAACGCGAATCGTTTTGTGCAGTCGAGAGCCTGCCCTGAGCTTGCCGAAGGGGACCTTGGGTCTTGCTTGCGCGCCCACGCCCCCACCTAGCGCCCCACCCCGCCCATCTGCCACAATACTGCCGGAGGCTCCATGGGAAAGTTCACTCTCGGCGTAATCATCACGCTCCTAGTCTTAATTCTCGGCGGACTCGGCTTCGCTATGCTCGGCTTCCTGCCGACGAGAGCCAACGTCGAGCCTCCACATCTCGAAAGCCGAATCGCCATGGGCGCGGTTGACGCCTCCATGGACCGCCACGCCCCGCATGTCACCAACCCCCTCACCCCCACCGACCAGAATCTCGAAGACGGCATGAAGCTCTATACCATGCACTGCGCTCTCTGCCACGGAGGCCTCGACCGTAAGCCCTCCACGCTCGCGACGTCCTTCTATCCGCCTCCCCCGAACCTCATCTCCGATCCCCCCGATGACCCCGAGTGGCACACCTTCTACACCATGCGCACCGGCATTCGCTACACTGGCATGCCCGCGTGGGACAAAACTCTCACCGAACCCGACATGTGGAAGATCACGATGTTGCTCTCCCAGCTCGACAAACTCCCACCCGCCGTCCAGGATTATTGGAAGACCAACTTCAACGTCGTTCCCACCACCAGCGACGAGAAGAAAGAAGAAATGAAGGACGATGGAATGAAGCACGACCACCATTAGGATTCAAAGAGGAGTGTTGCTGCCAAGGATTATTGCTGCAGTCGCAACGTGGAAGAGCGGCGCTTAAGCGCCGCGTTAGTCGCCCAACGTGCTTCGGGCTTTAGCCCCTGCGGGTCCCAAACGCTATAATATCCATTTGCGTCCGCCCCTGCGCCAGATCCGTGGGGCCTCATAGGAAGGAACTCATGCCAACTGACATCATCATGCCCCAGATGGGCGAATCCATCGTCGAGGGCACTATTACCAAGTGGTTGAAGAAGCCCGGCGACAAGGTTCAGCGCGACGAACCTCTCTTCGAAATCTCCACCGACAAAGTCGACGCCGAAATCCCCGCCCCCGCCTCCGGCGTCCTACAGGAAATCAAAGTCACCGAAGGCACTACGGTAAACGTGAACACCGTAGTCGGAACCATCGCCGTCGACGGTGAAGCCGCCGCCAAGCCCGCCGCGCCAGCTCCAGAAAAAAGTCCCGAGGCGAAAACAAGTAGCGCCGGCGTCCCGCCGGCTGTCGCGGGGGCGTCTCGCCCGCGCACGCCCGATCCCGCTCCCCCGCCGCCCCCCGCGCCCGCAGCCCACGAAGAAGACGAAGAAGCCCGCTCCTCCCCGCTAGTCCGCAAAATCGCCCGCGAACACGGGATCAGTCTCTCCCAAGTCTCCGGCACCGGACTCGGCGGCCGCATCACCAAGCAGGACATCACATCCTTCATCGAGAGCCAATCGTCGGCTCCAACTGCTCCCGCACCTGCGGCCAGCGCACCTCCGGCTCCTGCGTCTCGCCCCGCCTCACCGCCCGCACCCGCCGCATTCCCCGGCGACCTGGTCCCACTCACCAACATGCGCAAAATCATCGCCCAGCGCATGATCGAATCCCGCCGCACCAGCGCTCACGTCCACTGCATGTACGAAGTGGACTTCACCCGCATCGTCAATCTCCGCGCGAAACACAAAGCCGGATTCGAGCAACGCCACGGCGCCCGCCTCACCTTCATGCCCTTCTTCGTACGCGCCGCCGTCATGGCCCTGCAACAGTGGCCCATCATCAACGCCAGCCTCGAAGGTGACAACATCCGCTATCACCGCCAGATCAACATGGGCATCGCCGTCGCCCTCGACTGGGGACTCATCGTCCCCGTCCTGAAAAATTCTGGCGACCTGAATTTTCTTGGCCTGCAGCGCGGCATCACCGACCTCGGCGAACGCGCCCGCACCAAGAAACTCAAGCCCGAGGACGTCGAAGGCTCAACCTTCACCGTCACCAACCCCGGCCAGTTCGGCGCCGTCTTCGGCCTGCCCATCATCAACCAGCCCAACTCCGCCATCATGGGCGTCGGCGGAATTACCAAGCAACCCATGGTGATCACCGACAAAGACGGCACCGACTCCATCGCGATCCGCTCCGTCGTGCACTTGACCCTCGGCTACGATCACCGCCTCATCGACGGCGCCGTCGCCGACCAGTTCATGGCCCAGGTGAAAAAGAATCTCGAAACCTGGAGCGAAGAAGTCGGCTAGCTTCGCGATGTCAGAAAACAAAGGGTTGCCCCATCCTTGTCTCCGCGGTTTTTTGCGGAGACAGGGTGGGGATTTTGACTGCGCTCCTCTAACTATTCGGCGCATTAGCCGCCGAAGGCTGCCCGCCCTTCGCCCACGCCGAGGCATTCAGGCACTGCACCACACCATCCACCACCATGCTGATCCCATTCTTGAATCTCTCCGGATCCACAATTTCCCGCGCCGCCACAGCATCCACGGTGGCCAGAGCGCTCTCCAAAAACGACATCGCTGCGTCCTTCTTCTCCGATCCTGATTTGCTGCCGAACAGCCCCTCAATCCCGTTCACCAACGCCGGGACGAACGCGATCCCTCGCAATAACTGACTCAGAAAATCCATATTGTTCTCCTTGTTTAGAAGTAAATTCGCGCGCGCCATCTCCGCCTTCCCGTTCAATTTGAACCGGGAGGCGTTCGTTATACCTGCGGTTGAGTTTGTTTGCTGAAATGAGCCCTACTGCCGCGGAGGGATCTTCTTCATCGCCACGGCTTGCGCCTGAATCAGCGCCTTGATCTCAGTCTGCCCCTCGCGCAGTTCTACAAGCTGGACTTCGGTCCGTATCCGGGCTTCCGTATTCGTCGCCGCGATCTGCTCCAGATGCATCACCCGTGTCTTGGTCGTCTCGATCTCGCTGTCTTGCCTCGCGGTGTTGCGCGCCTCCTGAATCACATAGCCGGTGATGGAGAGCGCAATCGCTATCAGCGCGACCAGGGCCCGGCTGTCGAACTTTACCAGTCGCTGATCCTTGACCGCCTCGAGTTTAACGTCCCACGATTCATCCAAAGACTCAGCCACGCTCTGCATCTCAGCCAACCTGCTGAGAACTTCGAGTTGGAAGTCTCTTGCCGTGTATTGCACCGGAGCCGGCTTTTCCCCGCCGGCGCGATTGCGCTGCTTGCCCAGAAGTGTTTCTTCGCTCATAACGGATAATCGTCTCCTCCGTCAATCCCCGTTGTGCAGCGGACATCCCCGTCCGCCGCCCTTCCTCATCCCATCAAGCTTTCGTACGAAAACGCTCCAGAAAAAAGTAAGAGAAACAGATTGTCATATGGGAGAAACAAATTTGTCATCCCGACCGGAGCATGTCATTCCCGAAGGGAATGGCATGCGCAGTGGAGGGACCTGCTGTTTCTCGAAGCCCGACCAAGTCACTCCCCATGCCTTCGCGCCAAAAACCCCTCCACGCTCCGCACATACACCTCGGCAAAATCCGCCACCGGACGCTTCGTCTCAATCAACTCCATCGCCTTGTCCAGCTTCATTCCCAACGCTCCCAAAACCGCCAGCGTCATCATCGGAGCGCGATGAACTCCCGCCGCGCAATGAATGAATACTTTCGCGTCCGCGCGCTTCAGCGCCGCCAGCGCAAACTCCACGCCCGGCGCAAACAATCCGGCCGGCTTCAACTCGAAATCGTCCTCAGTCGGATTCCACGACACCTCAATCCCGTGCTCCTCCGCCAGCTCCGTGTCATCGCACTCGATCTGCATGTTGACGATGTGCGTGACCCCCATCTTTTTCAATTCCCTCATCCGGTCGGACGAGTTCCAAATCGCGGCTCCGACCGCAATCCGGTCGATCCGCGCGTCCCCCGTCCCATCCAGCCAGGTAATATCCATCCCCATCCTAAGTCGCGCGGACAATCTTGCCCGCCTGACTGCCGCCAGCGCAGCCAGGTCGGCCCGGGTAGCCCATCCTTCGCGTTCTTTGCGAAGGGTGGGACTCTCGACCCTCGTCTTCGGACCCACCCAAACCGCCACCGCCGCTTCTCGTCGCACCGCTCCGCCTAATTCTACGTGATTGATTTCACGCCAGTATTGCCGACCCCGGTTGCCTCATAGCTTGCCCTGAGCTTGTCGAAGGGTCTCGCATCTTTTGCGAGACGTGGGACCCTCCGAAGAGTGTGTCACCGATTCACACCCACGATGCTTCTACACCACCGCGGAATCATCTTTTTCTTTTTCGTTGCCCGTCTCCGAACCAGAGTTCTTCGCCTTGGTCTCGCCCTCTGTTTTCTCGACCACCTTCACCACGACCTTCACCGTCGATGTCGCCGCCTTCGGCGCATCTTCCTCATCCCGCGCGATCGGTTCGTCAGGAATGTCCAACCGGTTGAGCAAAGTTCTCGCCAGGGAGTCTTCATTCTCCGTGGCGTGACTTCCGTCCGTCGACAAGGGATAGATCTGCGCCATCTCCAACAAATACTTCACCGTGGCCAGTTGTCCCTTCTTCCCTTCGTCAATCACCGCTTGGGTCATGAGCACCGCCGCCAACCCCACCATGTCCGCCAGTTCGCTTCGCATCTCTGCCGGATTGAGTTCTTTCTTGTCCTTCACCGCGTTCTTTTTCTTCGCGGCCGGTTTCGCCGCTGTCTTGCCCTTTGCCTTTTTCTTGGTCATCGCCCCCGCTCGGATCCCCTTGAACTTCAGAGGTTCGCCCCAAAACACTAAGGGCGCACCCGAAAGGCGCGCCCTCTACCAGAGAGTTTCTTCTTTCCTCACTCTCTATACCAAGTATATCAAATTGCTAAGGGTAAAGTGGACATTTTCCAAACTTTATATTCCCCATCGGCACAGTCACTTACGCCGACTCGCCTCGATTTACCCCCTTGACAAGATTTTTCAAGAATCGAGTCATGGGCTCCGGCATCCCAATTCATGGGCCTATTCATCTGCTGACGCGGTTCTGCTCATGGTCAGTTCATCCCGATGTCTCGGATATCTCAAACTTCGTCCTAAAACACTGAGAGCGCGCCTCTTAAGGCGCGCTCTCCGCAAGGTCGTGAAGTTTTCTTACCCTCTATTTCAAGAATATCAAATTGCTAAGGGTAAAGTGGACATTTTTCAAACTTTATATTCCCCATCATCACTATCACTTGCGTCGATCGGATCGCTTTTACCCTCTTGACAAGAATTTCTCGGCACCGACATCAATCGTTCCATCAGCCCCACCTCGATCAATATTTCGCTCAGTAAATCCAAAACCAGAGGAGTATATCGCCGCACCGTCTTCTCGTTGCAGTGCAACAGCTTCGCCGTGGCCCAGCGGTCGTGCTCTTGCAAAATATGCCGCGCAATCAGCTGTCGCGAAAACTCATCCAGCCGTTCCAGGCATTTTTCCATGTCATGCACGAAGATGACGCGGTCCTCGAACGTAACCACCGTGTAGGAAGTCACTTTGGCGCGAAAAATTTCGCGCCCCAGCAACGAGGGCATCCTTCCCGTCTCGATCGAGTAGCGCATGTAGCGCCGCAACATCGCGACCGTTCGCCCCCGGTAGGTTCGCCGCTCCCGCTCGCGATCCGCTTCCACCGACTGCAGCAGTTGCAGCCTCGCATCGTCAACCGCTTCAGCCATTCCCTCCCCGGCCTCGTCCGTCTTCGGAAACGAGTGCACCGGAAGCTGGTGCGTCTCTTCCAATCGTCGCGTCCGCCGCGGAAATCCGGCGCCCGCTCCAATTTCCGGTCTCTCCGCCTCGGCCAGGATCTCAATCCTCATTCCCATTCCATAGCTCATGCCGCACCTCCCATGGCTTCAAAATCCATCGAGTCGTCATCCTCAATTTGAATTTCAAGTTCAATATCTTCGATCGCCGTGGGCGGACGTACCGGAAGGATGGGTCTTCGCGCTTTCGCCTTCGCAGCCGGCAAGTCCGCCACCTTGGGCTCGCACCGGTCGCAATAAACCCTTCCCGCGCCCCTCACCCGCACCCACAGGCTTCCGCAGTGTTCGCAGTATTTCAATTCCACTCCGACTTCGCCGTTTGCTTGGCCTTCCTGATCTTTTTTCATCACCTCTCCCGATTTGTTGAAACGTGGAATGTTTTCCGTCCCTTACGTGCGCCCTTAGGCTCACGCACGCCAGCTCAAACCTTGGCCAAAAATAAAAAGCCCCGCGCCAGATCCCCGCGAATGTGCGGGAACTGAACGCAGGGCTCGTTTCTATTACGAAGACCTGCCTGAGCTATTTAGTTGTCTGCATCTCTAAAATGTTCGCATTGGTTCTATGTTCGCACCAGTTCTCTCGCCGCCATTCCCTCCGCTCCTACACTTTGTGTACGCCCTTGTCGTCGGCCCGCCCGCCGTGCCGTTGGTGGAAGTAGCCTTCCTCGTATCCCGACTTGAGCACGCGTCCGTTTTGCATCACTACGCTCACTCGTCCCGTGAACCCCAGCGACAGCAGCAGGTGTTCCATCGACGCCGACAACACTTCCGCCGACTTCACCTTCCTGCGAAACTCGCCAAAGTTTTTTTCCTCATTCGAATTATCCGACTGGTTCGTCATTTGCTTTCTTCCGTAGAGCATGATGGCCTCTAGGATGCGGCGATCCTATAACTGTGAATTTTCTCAGTCAAGGTTGGATAGCCCAACCCGACCTGTGGAAATCTTCCGCCCTTAGCGCCGCCCAATACCCCAGTGCTATACTCCGGGCCATGAAGTTCAAAATCCTGCAGGATAATCTCCGCAAAGTACTCTGGGAGCGCATCGAAGCAGGCGAACTCACCGGACTCCGGCTCGCCCAGCAAACCGGATTCAAGCAGGCCCACATCTCCAATTTCCTCAACCGCAAACGCGGCCTCAGCCTCGAAGGCATGGACACCGTCCTCTCCGTCCAGCATCTTTCCGTGCTCGATCTGCTCGATCCTGCCGAAGTCAGCAAACGCGCCACCATCCTACCTCCCAGCGCTGATGAATTTGAAAACGTCCTGCTCACCGATGCCTCCATCGCGGCCACCCAGCCGCTCATCCCCAGCATGCACGTCAAAGAAATTCTCAAGTTCAAGAAAAACTTCCTCGGCAAGCTGAAAGCCGAAACCGAGGGCGACCGTTCCAGCTGGCAGCGCTTCGTCCTCATCAAAGTCGATGCCCGGGAAGCCATGCCCATGCATCCACGGCTCCTGCCCGGCGCAACCCTCCTGCTAGACCGCCATTACAACGCACTCAAGCCTTATCGCAAAGGCGAATTCAATATGTACGCTGTTCTGAAAAACGATACTTGCGCGGTCCGATACGTCGAAGTGGCGGGGAATCATCTAATCTTGCGTCCCCATGACCAGTCCTCGCCCCTCGAAGTCGTGGAGATGGAAGACGGCAAGACCTCCGCCGACTACCTGATCGGCCGCATCTGCTACGTGGGATTGGAAGCCTAGCGAATTTGCAGTCGTGTGCCAGTTTGAATGCGCTTTGACTTGACTTCGCTCTGATTTGAATTCGCTTTGAAAGGGCGCGGCTTTAGCCGCTGGGGAACGTGCTTCGCCTTACGGTTGCGTCGCAGCCGTTCCCTGATTCTGCAGAACCTGCGAGTCGTAGGAGTAAATCACCTGCTCGCCATAGAGCATTTCCGTCGACCACCATCCCAGAAACGCCGCCGTGGTGAGCATCGCGGAAAGCGCAACCAGCCGCGCCCAGTGCTCGATCCGCCACTGGCATTTCGCTTCCGGGTTTTTTCCCGGGGCAGTCTCCTGCCCCGCGGCCGGGTCCTTCGGAGTGACGGCAGCCGGAGCCAGATTCGCCGCAGCCTGACCCGCCGCGGAACGTTTCGCTCCAACCTGCCCCGGCGACAAAAACGGTTTCCAGATCAGCCACACCCCGGCCAGCGCCAGAAGCAACAGGGTGAATTCCATGTAGGGAGCATCGGACGACGGCTCGCGTCCACCAAAATGATTAATCGTCGCAATCAGCGCCACGCCCAAATATAAGGCGGGAACCGGCACGAAGGCCCAGCTCCGCCAGCCGCCGCGTTTCTCCTGTACATTCCTGAGTTTCGCACCGCAGGCGAACAGACACAGCGAGAATCCGATAAACCCATTGAACGCCGCCCCACGCAGCACCATGATCTGGTCGTGCAACTGGCGGAGCCGCACCGTGTAGTCCTCGCCCTTGACCATCAGGGCATTTTCCTGAAGGCCGACGATGTCCTCCGCGTCCTGGTTCAACTTATCGTCCTGCCAGTTGGTTTGCGCGCTCACTGACCAGCTCAGGGTTTGCCGGCACAACTTTTCCCGGTCCTTAAAATTTTGGAAAGCATGGACTCTTTTCGCCAGCACCGGATTCTCCTGCCCGGCCACCAGCAACCCGCTCTCACTGCTGTCGCAATATACGCGCGTAAGGATGCGGCCTTCGGTCACGCCTACCCGGAAGAGGTGCCCATGGACCCGAACCTGCTGCCCGTTATCCCCCCCGGCGTTATCGTCCGCAGCGGCCTGATGCCCACCGGCGTCGTCTCTGACAACGTCATGTCCGCCGACCTCAACGTGCAGGTCATCGTCATCGAAAAAATCCTTCGCCGAGCGCGACACGATCGACCCCAGAGTATAGGTGAGCGCAAACAGAAGCACCCCGGCGGCGGCGGGCTGGAGTTGATCCTTCACTCGGCCCAAAAAGTCTTCGAGCCCGTTCTCGCCGTCGAGAAAAAACAGATGAATCACCAGCAGCACCCAGGAAAGTGCCAGCGCTCCCACAATGGTGGTGTCGAACGCGATGGTGAGAGCGCCCATGGAATCCCTTCCTTGCTGATCCGAAGTGAAAGCGGCCTGACTTCGTTGAACGTCTACCTCTAGTGCACCGTGTTCGTGGCCAGATTCACCGTGACCTGGTCGTACTGCGATTTCTGCTTGGTGGTCGTATTCACCTGGAACATCGTCGCCGTCAGGGTTGCGGTATTGCCCCCCGCGCCCGCCTTGGCTCCGATCAGAAGATAGCCATATCCCTGCAGCGACTTCACGAAAATGTGGTCGCCGGTCTTCACTCCATTGCCCGCGATGATGGCCTGATCGTTAATGCCGCCCGTTCCCGCGACAATGTAGGGAATCTGCAAAGCCTTGCCGCCGAACGTCAGCTCCCGCGTGTAACGCTGGTAGCTGTGAGCGTGGCCGGACAAATACATGTCGGGCATGATCGCCGCCTGCGTGCAGGCGCCGTCAATGTCGGCCAGCATCAGAGTGCTGGGCGAATGACCGCCGGAAGTAAACGGTGGGTGGTGCGTGGCCATCACCAGCGCCTTGCGCGGCCCCGCCTTACGCGCCGCAGCGATGGTTTTCAAAGTCTGGATGAGCCAGTCCTTCTGCGCCTGCCCGGGAATGGTGCCCGAGATAAATCCAGGATTCTCGGCGGCATTGGAGTATAAGCCGACGATGTCGACAAAGGGCGCGCTCAGCCACCAGTAGACTCCCGGCTGATTCATGGTCTGGCGAAAAATGGTTCCCGCAATCGGAGGCACGGTTTGCGAGGCCGCGCAGAAATTCGACTGGAACGCTTCCAGCGTCTTGGGATCCGTCTTAGGAAAAACTTCGCCATCATGATTGCCCGCGATGGCGATAATCTTGCCCGGATAATGCACATACGGTTCGTAAAACTCGCCGCGGTAGGCGTTATCCTTGCCCGGTCCGTAGATCACATCGCCCAGGTGAAAGAAAAATGCCGGCGACGCGGTGTGCGATTGTGCAATATTGAAATCCGTCGCCATGGCATTGGCCACATCGTCCTGCGGAGAATTCGCGCCCTTGCCAGTGTCGCCCACCGAGTGAAAACTAATCGAGCCCGAGGCTTGAATGTCCGCACTGGCCTGAGCACCAATCACGTCAGCCAGTTGCATCACCGAATTTCCCTTGACCGCCGGAACGGGCTCCAGGTTGCCCTGGATGTGGTCGATCAGCGAAGTTCCGACTCCGGGCACGGCCGTGCGCAGCGCAATCGGCGTCGTGGTGAAAAAGGGATGAGCAAAGCGCAGCGGCGCCGCGCTGCGCTTCCCAATCTTCGTGCTCTTAACAATCTTCTTAGTCCTTGTCTGCAGTGCTTTCTTCATCGCTAATCCTTTCATTTCGAGCGCGCTTCGTTCTCACTTCAAGTCCGCTAAATCGGCCTGCAACTGTTGCAGATTGAATCCCTGCGGAGCCTGCTGCTTATCGTCCAGGTAGTCGGTGCTCAGGATCGCATAAGCTTCGTCGCAATAGGCCTCCCAGAAGGTCCATGTCATGACTTGTAGTGCTCCCCAGGTCACAACCGTTACACCGCGCGTGTCGTATGCGACGACGGGAATGGCGTGTCCTCCCCACGACCCCGGCTTGCCATCGCCGGTCGTGCCCCCCGGCGGCACCGACCACGGCTGATGATTCTGGGTTTGCGCCTGCGCGCTGATGGGCAACTGCACCCCGATGTAGCAGCCTTCGAAGATGTAAACCGAATCCATGATGTGAGTGTGGTTGGCCGGTTCCAGGGCCATGTAGGCGCCGATCTTATGACCCGCGATGCCGGTCTGCCGCCAGTAATTCAGCACGTCGACTTCATTCGCGCCATTGTCGTTGGCTCCGGTTGTCGGGTTGTAGCCCGTGATGGCCGAATACGCCGTGACGATCTGCTTGTCGGTGGGCGTGACCATTTTTTTGCCGGCGTTCGCAGTCCATTCCATGATCAGATGTCCGGCGGCGGCGCAGGTACAGTCCCCGATCTGGTCGTTGTCCATCATTCCCCACGCGCTCCCCACTTTCCCGGTGAGATCGAAAGTGGCGGGCGGCGCGGGCAACGCCGGCGTGACGTAGGAGGCCAACAGCAGCGTGCGCGGATCGTGCCTTGCAACACCTTTTCCAAGTTTGAGTTTGCGCGGATCAATCCGCGTCGGGTCCGATTTCAAGGCGACGCCGACTTGCGCGTCAGGCAAGGCACGTTCCAGTTTCTTGACAGCCATAGAGTTCTCCTTCGGCGAGATTTCAGAATTTGGTACAGAATTTTCGCAACGGGAAAAAGGGCCGGCCGCTCGCATCAACCTCTGCGCGAACGGAAGCTATTCAGTTGCTGAGGGGAAGAAGTCGCGCAAATATTAGACCCGAACCTAGGGGAGATCAAGGACACGCAGGTTTTTGTTACGAAAAACGAACAAGATGCAGGAAAGCGAGCAAACAGGATTGAAACGAAGAGGTCTGCCTTTCGAATTTCTCGGCGAACTCCGCATGGAGTTCTCAGCGAACTCAGCGATTAAAGGCTCTTGGCAGAGCCAGAAGTCAAAACACTTTAATCGCAGAGGGCGCGAAGAAAAGCCGCTGAGGCCGCTGAGAATGAGTCAGTTCCGGTAAAACAGGGCTGGAATTCTAGCGGGTAATCCGCTCTTCGATGCGGGTCACGAATTCCGGCAAGTGGCTGGTTGTGACCTTCCGGACGGCAGGTCCAAATTCGTGTAAAAGATTCATCCCGGCATCGTTTCCGACCGTCGAGCCGAAGTCGCTGAGCGGCGCCGTACCCGAGCGCGCCCGGTAGGTGCGGGAGGCACTATGGGCTGCGATCGCAGTCGCCAGCCGCAGGAAGTAGGCAGTATTGAAGGTGCGCTTGCCCTCTTCGTTGCGGGCAACGAAAATTCTTGACGCCGCGTCAGTGGCTCGACCCATGAGGCTGTCACTGTTCGACGCCATGTAACGCCGATTCGGTTGGAGCAGCGCCGGCGTCAGATATTTGAAAAACAGAGGCGCCGCATTGGACTCCTTCTGATCCGGAACCGCCTGATAGAGCAGGGCCTGGCGCGATAACAGGCCGGGAGCGACCGGCGCGATCTCGGCGATCGCCCCTCCCTCCGCACTCATTAAACTGGGAACGAGCGGCATTTGCGCGTTGTCAACTCTTTCAAAAGGATGTGCCTGGGTCAGGACGGTAGCCGAAGGAGCATCCGGCAATGAGTTCGATGTCTGACGCTTGCTTTGGCACGCGGCCGCGCCAACCGCCATCAGACAAAAACAAACGACGAGTGAAATTGATTTCACCATAAGCGCATATTGCCCGGCGGCAACTGGCTTTCCCGCACCGGCAGCAGCGTCAACTCGCTGCACCACACCCTCAAAGTAGCAATTCACTTGCCAACTGTCTGAGCCGAATAGCTCACAATCCGGCCTAAAAACTTGGTTGAGGAAACCTATCGTCCAGGTTGCCCGCCGAGTTGAGTATTAGCTTAAAGGGGTCAGTGACAGCCAAAAAAGGAGCCTTTTCAAACGCTGGAGAAAGGTCTAGAGTTACCGCCAATTTCCAACGCACCCCGCGGGAGGGTTCATGGCACGTCGAGTATTTCTCTCACGATTGGCACAACTGGCCGCTCTGCCTTTCTTTGCCGCCAGCGGCGCACTGCAAGGGCAAGCCGCCCGCAAGCCGCTCAAGATTCTAATGAAGAGCGCGTGGGGCTCGGATGATCCCACCAAAGCTGCGTTTCCCTTTTCGCACGCCCTGGCGCTCGCCGACGCTGGACACGACGTGCAGATTTATCTGCTCGGCGAGGCGGTCGTCCTGATGCGCAAAGTTGTAGCCGACGCGGTCACGCCCGTAGGCTGGCCGCCCGTGGGAGAGTTCCTGAACAAACTTTCCGCCAAGCACGTGCAGATCTATGCCTGCGGCGCCTGTTCCCGCGCCCGGGCCGTGACTGAATCCGATCTGGCCAACTACGGCGCCAAGTTCGGCAGCCCGCCAATCTTCGTTTCCCTGGTCGAATGGGCCGACCACGTGATCACGGAGTAATCTTTCTTACGGAGCACCGGCGTACTCCGGCTGAAAAATATCAGCCGAAAACCGAAATCCGGAATTAGTCTTCAGCTCACTGCACGAACGTCAACACCGAAGCCCCACCGTATGGAATCGGTGTGCCAACCTGCGTCAGCGCTCCGGTCTGGGGATTGATGCTGAAGGTCGTCAGGCCGTTGGGGCCGGTCGTGTATAGATACGCTCCGTCAAACGAGGTCGCGAGTGGGTTTGTAAAGATTGAGAACGGAGATGCGGCGAGCGCCGTCAGGACTCCGCTCGCCGGATCAATGGTGTAGCCGGAAATCGTGGCATCCGACGTGTTGGAGACGTAGAGGAGGTTATTCACCGTGGCCAGGAAAAGCGGACGATTGCCTGCGGAAAACGGCGAGCCAGTCACCGGAGCCAGCGCGCCACTGGGAGACGTGATCTTGAACCCCGCGATCTGATTGGTTGCGGTAAGAACCGTATAGACAAAATTTCCCGTCGAGTCGACTACGATCTGACCCGGTTGCGTGTTTGTGACAGAGCCCGGAATCGTGGCGAACGGCGAACCGGCGACTGCGCTGAGAGCCCCGGTGGTCGGATCGATGGTGTAGGCAAGAACATTGCCGGGAGGGATGTCGTCAGAAGCGAACAGGAAACGATTCTGCGGATCGACGATCAGGTAAGAATTTAATCCCGCTGGGAACGGAGATCCGATGACAGTAGTGAGTACGCCGTTGGCGTCGGATTTGAGTGCGTCGATCCTGCCGACGTCGCCGACATAGAGAACCTGCGCGGCATTGTCGGCGGCCAGCCCACCGGGTTCGCTCAACGCCCCGAGCGAGAAAGGGCTTCCTGAAATCGTGGTCAGCGTCCCGGTTCCCAGATTGACCGACCATGCATCGATGGACCCCAAAGGTCCTGACAAACTCAACTGAGGATTGGACACGTACAGAAACTGATTGTTCATCACCGCCATGCCTACTGAATTCGCCGGTCCGGAAGTCGAGATCGGAGAACCGGGAGTGCCGTTGCTGGCGCTGATCGGGAAGACGTCGATCTGGCCATTCAGCCCCAGCGCGAATAGGTATTGCGGGGCGGCGCAGGTATCATTGGTCGGACCACAGCAACCGATGAGCGGGCAGATTGTGAAATTGCTCGTGCCGCATCCGCCGAGTGCGAGCACACCCAGCAGGCTGCTCAGGATCAGCGCGAGCGCAACATAGCTTCGTGGTTGCATCGAGCGCATCCTAGCTCAAGAGAAGCATCGCTCCGTCGTTTGCTGGGACACTTTCCCAAGTGTCACACTTAAAGCCAGAAGTCGCGATTGGGAGCGGCAGACGGGCTTTGTCCCGCGCCAGCAGCGCGTCCCAGGCTGGGCTCGACCCGGTTGCGTCCGGCATTCTTGGCCTGGTACATGGCGGAGTCCGCCGCGTGCAGCAACTTCTCCATCTCGGCGGCGATCTGGCCGGTGGCCACGCCCAGGCTCAGGCTGACCTGGACACTCGACCCTCCCGCCATAATGCTGCACCCTGCGACGTGGCAGCGAACGCGCTCGGCCAGCTCCCAGGTCTCAGTCATGCCGCAGCCCGGAGCAACAATCAGGAATTCTTCTCCGCCGCAGCGTCCCACCGAATCATAGGGACGAACCACCGCCGCAATGCCGCTGGCGATGATGCGCAGGACGGAGTCTCCGGCGCCATGTCCGCGGCTGTCGTTGATAGCCTTGAAGTGATCGACGTCGATCATGATCAGTCCGACCGGTTGCTGGTCGCGCTCGGCGCGCAGCAGATCTCGTTCCAGAATCGCCAGAATCGCCTTGCGGTTCCACAAACTGGTCAGGCTGTCGCGCGAGGCTTCGCGGCGCAGCGCTTCCTTGGTCACTAGCAGCCGGTTCTGGGTGACCAGCAGGCGCGCACTCGAACACACAAAAGAAAGCAGCACCACCACCGCCGCCAGGCCGAGCCGCTCGCGCGCAATGCGCAACGACATGAACAGCACCAGCAACGGGTAGAGCAGAAAAAAGATCTCGGTGTAGATTCGCTTTTCGCGCCGCGGCGGGTCGAAGGAATGTTCCGGAGCCTCCACCTGTTTCCAACCTGCCGCGATGAGGATTGGAGTAACCAGAAGAGCGCTCCACAGAAGATCGAACCATGCGCCGGTGCTCAGGACGCGGCCCGGTCCGTAAAAGTACAGGGCATCGACGCATCCCGAGATCGCCAGGAAAATCCCCATGCGGCCGAACAACGCCCGCGAGTCCCGTGAGCGGGTGACGGCGGCGCGTGCCACGAAGGCTACCGCAACACAGGCGTAGCCGGCGAAGTATGGCGTCCAGACGGAGTGCGCCAGTTCGTTAGGCGACTCCGCCTTCGGCAGATAGAAAAAATACAGATACGCCGCCACGCAGACCAGCACCGCCTGCACGAAGTCGAGAGCGACGAGAGCGTCGAGCTGCCCGGCTTCATGCTCAGGGTCGAGGAACATAGCCATCGCCAGCGGCGCGAACCAGAAGGAGAACAGCGCATTGTTGACCCACGAAACCGAGGGAGACGCGGCCAGGTCGTTATAGACGCTCAGGCCTTGTGCGGTCAGCCACAAGGAGTAGGCCACCGCTGCCAGGAGCCAGAACGAGCGCGCCAGTCCCTCCGAGCGACGGCTGGCTCCCACAATCGCATAGACCAGCACAACCCCCAGGCTGAACTGGATCACGTCTGAAAAGATTGGCCCGGTCGAATGGGTCCCCAGCATCGCGACCACACCGATGTGCGCCAGCCACAACAGGCCGGCAACCATCACGACGGTGCGAGTGCGTGACAAAATAGTTTCCTTTCAACTGCACTGCTTAAATTTGGTGTCGCAAAGGGGGGAGCTTACCGGACCGCAAAATTCCGCTATCCGCCAACCTCATTGACGGCACACTTCAACCGAGGACCCAAGACCCAATAGTATCCCGCGTTGCGCAGGCCTTTCACCTGACCATAGTACCCCCTCCGCCATTACTGGCGAATGTAAATCAGCCCCAGCTTTCGAGCATCCTTTTCAGGACTTCCACAGCCTGGCCAACTTTCGCCAATTCTTCGGGAGGGAGTGCGGCGAGATGGGAGGCGAGGTAGGCGATGCGCAGCCGGCGCCCTTTCTGCAGCAGGCGCTTGCCTTTGGCGGTGGCGCGAATGCGCATGCGGCGGGCGTCATGGGCATCGGCAGTGATGGTGACCAGGCGGCTGCGATCCAGTCCGGCCACAATGCGGCTCATGGTGGGCGGCTTGACCTGTTCGGCGGCGGCCAGTTCGCCGAGCGTTTTCGCACCGCCGAAAACCAGCACCGAAAGCGCCGAGAGTCTCGCCGGACCTTCGCCGGTGGCGACGTCCTGCTTGCGCACCCGCCGCAGCAGGTGGATGGCCGCGGAATGCAACTGGTCTGCCACCGTCAAAACGCCGGATTGATTGCTTGACTTCCGCATCGGAATATAGTTAGCTATGCTAACTAATATTTACCAGGAGGTCAAGACATGACCATGGCTGCGACGGGAATCGGAATTTCACGCGTCGGACAGATTGCCATCATCGCGCACGATGTGGAGCGCGCCGCTACGTTTTATCAGGATGCGCTGGGGCTGAAGCTGCTGTTTAAGGTTCCGCCGGGCCTGGCGTTTTTCGACTGCGGCGGAGTCCGCCTGATGCTGACCCTGCCGGAAAAGCCAGAGTTCGACCATCCCAGCTCAATTCTTTATTTCGCCGTGCCCGACATTCAAGCCGCGTATGCGCTTATGAAAGGAAAGGCCGTGCACTTCGAGGATGAGCCGCATTTGCTCGCGAGGATGCCCGACCATGATTTGTGGATGGTTTTCTTTCGCGACTCGGAAGGGAACCTGATGGGATTGATGAGCGAAGTAAGGGCGAGCGAGGTGAAGACGAGCGAGGTGAAACGGTAAGCGGAGAAGCGCTGAGATGCAGGATGGAGAAATTTGCGTCCTCGTCATTCTCCGAATCCACACGCCGGATGCGCATCCACACCGCGAACCCGATCCCGAGTCCCAGCATCGCGATCAACGCAAAACGCACCGCCGCTTCGTGAATCAGAAGCTCGACTCCGCCAGCAGCCAGAAGAATCCAGCGATCCGCGTCGTGGAGGTGCTGGATCCATTTGGATTCGGATTCCATGCCAGCGAATATATCACCGTGCGCGGAGAAGAAGAAGAAGTTCTCGGCAGTGATGCAGCTTGAAACAGGTTCGTATCAGGGCCGCCTCGAGGCGCGCCACGAAGCCTCCCGCACTCGGCACATTACTCCACCCATCGTTCGAGTGCAACCTGGCACGGCGAACCTGCCGCGGCCAACTTGGCCCGGCCGTCCGGCGCTTTGACTTCCCCGGCTGCGCCCCCTAACATACGGCGAACCGAGAGGTTCGTCCCGCGCGCATGATCGGCCAAAGCCAAATATGATCGGCTAAACATGATCGGCCACACCATCTCTCACTACCGCATTGTCGAGAAAGTCGGCGGTGGCGGGATGGGTGTGGTCTACAAGGCCGAGGACTTGAAGCTGCACCGATTTGTAGCGCTCAAATTCCTGCCCGAAGAGATTTCCAAAGACGCGCAGACCCTGGCCCGCTTCGAGCGCGAGGCGCAGGCCGCGTCCGCTCTGAACCATCCGAACATCTGCACCATCCACGAAATTGACGACCAGCATGGGGAAGCCTTCATCGTCATGGAATTTCTGGATGGGATGACGTTGAAGCACCGCATCGCGGGGCGTCCGATCGAGACCGATGTGTTGCTCGGCCTGGCGATCGAGATCGCGGACGCGCTCGATGCCGCCCACGCTCAAGGCATCGTCCACCGCGACATCAAGCCCGCGAATATTTTTGTGACCAAGCGCGGACACGCCAAGATTCTGGATTTCGGGCTGGCGAAAGTCGCGTCCCCGGCCAGTTCATCGAGCCAGATGGCCGAGGCCAACACCGTGACCGAGGCAATCGAAGAGCAGCACCTCACCAGCCCCGGAACGATGTTGGGCACGGTCGCCTACATGTCGCCCGAACAAGTCCGCGCCAAGGAATTAGACGCGCGCAGCGATTTGTTCTCGTTCGGCGCTGTGCTGTATGAGATGGCCACCGGCAAGCTGGCGTTCGATGGCGAGAGCTCAGGAGAAATCTGCGGCGCGATCCTGCACCAGAAGCCGCGTCCGGCGACGCAGGTCAACCCGCAGCTTCCGCCGCAGGTAGAAGCCATCATCGACAAGGCGCTGGAGAAAGATCGCGACCTGCGCTACCAGCACGCCGCCGACATCCGCGCCGACCTGCAACGCCTGAAGCGCGACGAGACAAGCCGTCCAGCGACGCCAAGTCGTGAGGTGGCTCGCGTAGGAACGGACGCATTCGTCCGTCCAGCCCGAGCGAAGCTCGGCGGCTACGTCGCGGCCGGTGTCGCGCTCGCCGCCCTAGTCGCCGCCGGCCTCTACTATGACTCGCATCGCCCCAAACCGCTCACCGACAAAGACACCATCGTGCTCGCGGACTTTGCCAACAGCACGGGCGATCCGGTTTTCGACGATACGCTGAAGACGGCGCTCACCGTCTCCCTGCGGCAATCGCCTTTCCTGAGTCTGCTTTCCGACGGCGACGTCGAAAAGATACTGCAACAGATGACTCGACCGCTGGGCACCAAACTCACGCCCGAGGTGGCGCGCGAGCTTTGCCAGCGCGCGGGCAGCAAGGCCTACCTTGCCGCCTCGATCGGCGTCTTGGGTAGCGAATATGTGTTGGGACTGAAAGCCGTAAACTGCCGGAGTGGAGACACGCTAGCCGAGGAGCAAGTGACGGCCCCGTCCAAGGAGAAGGTGCTGGACGCGCTGGGCGAGGCGGCATCGAAGCTGCGCGGCGAACTGGGTGAATCGCTGTCGACCGTGCAGAAGTTTGATGTTCCACTCGAACAGGCCACAACGTCTTCGCTCGAAGCTCTGCAAGCGTACGGCCTTGGTTTGAGGGCCAACTACGATAAAGGCGCCGCCGCAGCCCTGCCTTACCATCAACGTGCCATAGAACTTGATCCGAATTTTGCCATGGGCTACAGGGCTGTCGGCTACGACTACTACGATCTCAGCCAACCGGAGCGAGGCAGCGAGTATTTCACCAAGGCATTCCAGTTGCGGGAGCATGCCAGCGAACGCGAGAGACTGGCGATCACAGCTTACTACTACCGGCATGTAACCGGGGAACTGGACAAAACGGTCCAAGTCAATCAGGAGCGCATTCAGAGCTACCCGGGGGAAACCGAAGCGTACGGCAATTTGGGGTTTGTTTACGGCGAACTGGGGCAGTATCAGAAAGCAGCCGAGATCGCGAGGCAAGCACTGCGGCTTGCACCAGATCAGGTCATTTTGTATGACAATCTCGCCAGCTACGACCTCGCCTTGCAAAGGTTTGACGAACCGCGACAGATCATTCACGAGGCGCAAGCACGAAAACTCGATGATTGGCAATCTCACGACTATCTTTACGTACTCGCCTTTCTTGGCTCGGACATCGGGGCCATGGCGGAACAACAACAGTGGTTTGTTGGCAAGCCCGAAGAGAACTTTGGACTGGCGCTCGCATCCGACACCGAGGCTTATGACGGTCATCAGGGCAAGGCGCGCGAACTGGCTAAGCGGGCTGTGGACTCCGCCATCCGGGCTGACAGCAAGGAAAGCGGGGCGATATGGCAGGCGAATGCTGCCCTCCAACGAGCCGCTTATGGCAACACCACAGAATCCCGGCAGACAGCCGCAGGCGCTTTGAAGCTGGCACCCACGAGTCAGGGCGTCGAGAGCGAAGCTGCGCTCGCGTTTGCCATGGCGGGCGACACTGCGAGAGCCGAATCCTTGGCCCTGGACCTGGGGAAACGCTTCCCGCTGGACACCCAGATGCAGTCGCTTTGGCTGCCTGCGATTCAGGCACAATTGGCGCTGGACAGAAAGAACCCGACTGCTGCACTGACTACCCTGCAAGCCGATTCAGCGATTGACTTGGGAAACATCTCGTTCGTGACCAATGTCTCCTGCCTCTATCACGTGTATGTTCGCGGCCAAGCCTACCTGGCCGCCGGACGAGGCAGCGCTGCTGCCGCCGAGTTTCAGAAGATCATCGATCACAGCGGCATTGTCTGGAACTGCTGGACGGGTGCGTTGGCGCATCTGGGAGTGGCCCGCGCCAACGCCTTGCAGTCGCGAACTTTGCAAGGCGCGGATGCCGATGCCGCCCGCGTCCGGGCTCTCGCCGCCTACAACGATTTCCTCACGCTTTGGAAAGACGCCGACCCTGACATCCCCATCCTGAAACAAGCCAAGGCGGAGTACGCGAAGCTGCAATAAATCAGCGTTCATTCTCGCTGAAACACCCACGCTTCGCTCACCAGAAAATTTGCCAGCGAGCACAGCGCGATGGCGATTGCGTTGGCCAGCAAGTAGTTCATGTGGCCCTGGCCGACCATCACTTTCATCAGCGCGAGGTTGCCGAGGATGGAGACGGCTCCGGTGGTGAGGTTGAAGCGTAGGAGGCGAAGCAACGAACCGCGCCATGAAATGCCACGGTCGGAAATTGTTCGATCGGCCCAGGTAAACTGTTCGTGCCAGACAAAGTTGTGGACCACCGCGGCTTCGACTGCGATGGCGGTGGCGGCTAGGTAGTCGAAGTGCACAATCCGCTTCAAAAAAAACAGCGCGGCGAACTGCACTACGATTCCCATTCCGCCGACGAGGTTGAACTTGCACCACCGCAGCAGCGTGGAGGGTGCGATCAAGCTCCGAAGGTTTTTTTCTGGTTTGTGGTCGCCTTCCGCGGCTTCAGATCCGCGCAAGCCGTTGACGGCGAGGATCTTGCGCAAACCTGAATTCGCAGCGCACAGGCCAACGACTTGCATGCCCGTGTCCTGGTTGGAGTTAGCTGCGCACTCGCGGCGTACATGCTCACTTTTTAGCGGATTTTCGCCAACCCCGTCCGCCGCAACAGCCGTCGTATCAACCCCTTGCCAAGATTTCACCACTGCCTCGCGCATTTGTATTTCCGCCATCACATTGTCTGGAAACGAGTTCGCCGTCATTGCGGGATCCTTTCTTCGCGGTAGAGGCGGACTGTGTTTTGCGCGGTGAAGGCGACGACCATCAGTCCCATGCCGGCGAGTCCGATCACTCCGCTGACGTCGAACAGGCGATATTGCCCGCCGAGAAAATGCACTGCAGGTTTCCAGAACAGCGCGAGATTTCCGACTGCGAGCAGGATGCGAAGTTCCGTCGGACCGAAGCGCCAGAAGGAGATGCGGAATTCGCCGAGCGCGTAGGTCGCGAGATAGGACTGGATGGAGAGCACCAGAAAAGCAATGAGCAGGCCGATGGCGATCGCGGGATGCATGTATCCGGAGAAGGCGAGACCGGCCATCAGGGCGAGGGCGCCGAAAGTGTCGACCATGTGGTCAACGTAGAAACCGTAACGCGGGCGCTGGCGTTGGCGGACGCGCGCCAGTGTGCCATCGAGTGAATCGCCGAGCCAGTTGAGAGCGAGGCAGGCGATCACGGCGAGGAGCGCCAGGCGGTTCCACGCGGCGAGGGCGTAGAAGGCTCCGGCGCCGATTTGCGCGAGCAGGCCCAGGGCGGTGAGGTGGTCGGGGCCGATTCGGTCCGGCGTGCGGGCGGCGAGCCAGAGCAGAGCGCGTTTTTCCTCGGCCGCGACCCAGCTTTCCTGCACGCGGAGCATGTTGGGACGGTGTATCTCTTCGTGGTTACGGTCGCGAAGGGTGTGAAGGATGCGCGGGTTGAGTTGCTCGCAGAATTCGGTCATGGTTTGGGAACCGAGGGTTTGGGAATTGCGGTTGGTCATTGTTGCCTCCGTTGATTTTCCGTGGAGCCTCAGGGGCTAAAGCCCTTGTTAATTTTCCGAACGCGTAACGCGGCCCTTCAGGGCCGCTCTTCCACGTACTGCCGGCATTCCGAAAGCGCGCCGAGCAAACTCGGTGCACTCTGCCCGATGCCGACTCGGCCCGACTGACGGCCCGCGAGGCTCCTGTTGCTCGTCACTTTCGCGCGGATGGGGGCTTGGTGCAATGCACGTGCGGTCATTCGCGGGTCAACTGGTCATCCACCGCGAAATCTTTTTGTTACAGGGGTTTACGGCGCGGGATAATTTCTGGCGCGCACTTGCGTGGGTTCGTGTGGATGTGTTTTCATTCCTTTGCCGGGCACTGGTTACCGCTTGTCATACCATCCTTCTCAAAAGACCTTCCGCGAGCTGTTTCTTTCGCTCTTTTTTGCCTCGGGATTTTGCAGCGTGCTCTATGAGCTGGTATGGCTGCGCCTCGCCATGGCGCAGTTCGGGGTCACGACGGCGATGGTTTCGATCGTGCTGTCGGTGTTTATGGCGGGCCTCGGGCTGGGGTCGTGGGCGAGCGGGGTGTGGCTGCGGGGGCGCGGGGACGGGTTGCGGGTTCCAGCGCTCCGGGTTTATGCGCTGATCGAATTGCTGATTGGGGTGGCGGCGATCGCCGTGCCTTACGAACTCGGATGGGGGCGAGGGGTTCTGGAACGGCTCGAGCTGGGTTCGTCGCTGGCCTATTATTCGGCGTCCGGGGTTTGGGTGGCGTGCACGCTGGTTCCGTGGTGCGCGCTGATGGGAGCGACCATCCCGGTGGGGATGCGGGCGATTCGGCAGACGCTGCCAGGGGATGCGTCGCGGTCGTTTAGTTCACTCTATACGGCGAACGTTGCCGGAGCGGTGATCGGCACGGTGCTGCCTCTGCTGCTGATTGAGATGCTGGGCTTCCATGGAACTTTGTGGGTGGGCGCAGCGTGCAATGCGGCAATCGCGACGGCGGCGATGCTTCTGTCTCGATCTCAGCTCGCGCAGGGCGAGCTTTCACCGGTTTCTTCGGAAGCGCCCGCAATCGAGCGCGAAGACGCGGCGGCCCGACCCATTGCGAACCTGGGCAATGGCATCTCGGTTCTCGCTCTGCTGTTTCTGACCGGGCTGACCAGCATGGGGATGGAAGTGGTGTGGGTGCGGCAATTCACGCCTTATCTGGGGACGGTGGTCTACGCGTTTGCCAGCATCCTCTGCATCTATCTTGCGGGGACGTTTGTGGGCTCGCGGATTTACCGGCGATGGAGTCCGCGGCGTTCGGGGGATTTGGTTGAGGAGAGTGCAGCTTTGTGGACGCTGCTGGCGCTCGCCGCGCTGTTGCCGCTGGTGACGTCGAGTCCGAGTATTCATTTATCGAAAGGTATGAGAACGGTGCTGGGTATAGCGCCGTTCACCGGCCTGCTGGGTTTCTTGACTCCGATGTTGGTGGACCGGCGGTCCGGAGGCGATCCGGGGAAGGCGGGGAGCGCGTACGCGGTGAATGTGCTGGGATGCATTCTAGGGCCGCTGGTCGCGGGATTCCTGCTGTTGCCACACTGGAGCGAACGCTGGTCGCTGATCGTGCTTTCGTTACCGTGGCTCATTTTTGGTCTGCGGGCGGCGCGTCCGAGCCTGAGCTCGACTTTGATGGCGCGCGCGGCCGCTTATGCTCTTCTGCCGCTGGCAGGGCTGCTGATTTTTAGCGCCAAGGGTTACGACGAAAGCTACCCGCGAGAGCAAGTGCGACGCGACTCGACCGCCACGGTCATCGCCACCGGAGACGGGATGGATAAGGAGCTGCTGGTCAACGGATATGGCATGACTTCGCTGACTCCCATCACGAAGATGATGGCTCATCTGCCGCTGGCGTTTCTCGACCGGCCGCCACGGGATGCGCTCGACATTTGTTTTGGCATGGGGACGACGTTCCGCTCGCTGCTCAGCTGGAAAGTAAACGCTACCGCGGTTGAACTGGTACCCAGCGTGCCGAAAATGTTCGGCTATTTTCATGCCAATGGGGCTGAACTTCTCAAGTCTCCGCTGGCGCACGTGGTGATTGACGATGGGCGGCGTTATCTGGAGCGCACGACGCAACAATACGATCTGATCACAATTGATCCGCCGCCGCCGGTGGAGGCGGCGGGATCGAGCATGCTGTATTCGGAAGAATTTTATGCGGCGGCCAGAAAGAGGCTGCGTCCGGGCGGGATTCTGGCGCAGTGGCTGCCCGAAGGCGATGCGGAGGATTTCGCCGCTGTGGCGCGGGCGCTCAAGGATTCGTTTCCTTACGTCCGCGTATTCGGCAGCGTCGATGGCTGGGGCTACCATTTTCTGGCCAGCGAGCAGCCGCTGCCGCATCGTTCGGCGGAAGAGTTGCAGTACAGACTTTCGGCGGATGCCATAGCCGATCTCACGGAATGGGATTCGCCGGGCGGCGAGGCAGCGGCGTTTGACGCGTTCAACACCGTGCTGCAGAACGAGATTCCGATCGAGACGTTGATCGCACCGTCCCCGGGCACGCCTGCGTTGCGGGACGACCGGCCGATCAATGAGTACTACGCGCTGCGGCGCCGGATGCGGCGATGGCGAGGGGCGGGGAAGTAGAGTTGACTTCGCCGGACGGCGCGGTCCCGTCGGGGTTTGCATCTTTATCTTTTGCCCCTTCGGGGCTTGGTTCACTTCTACTGCTTTACCCACGGCTTGCGCCGTGGGCTGCATTCTTTCGCCGCTTCGCGGCTGGCACGGCGTACCACTCGGCTTCACGCCGCGCCCTCAAAGCAAACCTCAAAGAGATTGGAGGGCTTCCAGTGTGGCGGCGCGTAACTGGGGGGTGGCCCAGGTGATTTGCTCCGCGGTGATGATCGCTGGCGGGGCTAGCAGAAGATGATCGCCGGAGATGCCGTCGACGCTGCCTTGCATGGGATAGACCAGGAGGCCGCGCTGCATGGCTGCGGCGGCGACGCGGGCGGAGAAAGTTTTCTCGGGCGGGAAAGGGCGCTTGCTGCTTTTGTCGGCGACGAATTCGACGGCCCAGAGCAGGCCGATGCCACGGACGTCACCTATTACTCCGCCGATTGCGTCTGCTGTGCGCAGACTTTCCAGGGCTTGCTTGAAGTGCGCGGCGGGAGTGCCGGGGCTGGTGGAGTCAGCGGCTTCGACTAATTTTTTCACTTGCAGGTGGCGCAGGACGGCGCGTCCGGCGGCCAGGGAGATGGGGTGCGCGTTGTAGGTGAAGCCGTGCAGGAAAACGCCGGCGCCGGCGCCGGTTGCGATGGCGTCGACGATTTTCTTGCTGGCGATGACGGCGCCGAGCGGGGCGTATCCGCTGGAGAGTCCTTTGGCGGTGACCAGGATATCGGGGCACACGCTCCAGTGCTCGACGGCGAAGTTGCGGCCGGTGCGGCCCATGCCGGTCATGACTTCGTCGGCGATGAGTATCAAGCCGTGGCGGCGGCAGATTTCGGCGACGGACTGTAAATATCCGGGCGGAGGGACGACTGCGCCGAGGGTTGCGCCGCTGACGGGCTCGAAAATGAAGGCGGCGGCTTCGCCGTTGGTAGATTCGATGGCGCGTTCGAGTTCGGCGGCGTATTGCTGGCCGCAGTTGCGGCAGCCATCAGTGCAATCGAAGTTGCAGCGGTAGCAGTAGGGCATGCCGACGTGCGCGAACTCTTTCACCATGGGCAAATACATTTCGCGGCGGCGTTGGTTGCCGGACACCGAGAGCGCGCCGAGGGTTGAGCCGTGATAACTCTGGTGGCGGCTGATGATCTGGTAGCGAGATGCTTGTCCGATTTCGACTTGATACTGGCGGGCGAGTTTCAGCGCGGTTTCGATGGATTCGGAACCGCCGCAGGTGAAGTAGACCGCGCCGCCGCGAAAGTTCTCTCCTGCGAACGCCAGCAGTTCTTCCGCGTAGGCTTCGGCGACTGGCGTGGTGAACTGGCTGGTGTGGACGAATTCGAGATTCGCGGCCTGCTCGGCCATGGCGGCGGAAATTTCCGGGACGCCGTGTCCGATGAAGTTGACCGCCGCGGACCCAGAGAGATCGAGATAGCGGTTACCATCGGCGTCCCAGAGGTAGACGCCTTCGCCGCGCACGGCGGCGGGGAAATCTTTGCGGAAAGATCGGCGGAGGACGGAGGACCGCGCGGGGATCATGGTGGAATCGTTCACGTGGAAATTATCGCATCAGTGTTCGATGTGGGCAGCAGGTCGCATCGTAAGTCCTCTTTCGCCCCTCCGGGGCTTCGCTCGTTTTCCCCTGACCACCCACGGCTTACGCCGTGGGCTGCATTCTTTCGCCGCTCCGCGGCTGGATTTTGGGCAGTCTGCGGCAGCTAGATGTCCCACCCTTTTATTCTCCAGAACATCTAATGGGTTAGAAGGTCCCTTGCACTTTCAGGACGTATGGTCCTTGGCCAAGGGCTGCCTTTTGAAAGGAGCATCATGAAGAAATATAGGTTGATGACGAACGCGATATTGGGTCTGGCTGTGTGCCTGTGCGGAGGGCGAAGCCTTTGGGCGCAGCAGGGTCCGGCGGCAAACGGCATTCCGGTACACATGGTGGTGACGGTTGAGCCGCATCATGGGTCTGAGGTGCCAGTGGTGAACCGCGAGGATGTGATGGTGTATGAGGGGAAAGAGCGCGACGCGGTGACGGAATGGGTTCCGGCGCAGGGAGAGCGCGCGGGGCTGGAGTTGTTCATCATGCTGGACGATGGGTCGGATGCCTCGCTGGGCCCGCTGTTGGCGGACATCCGGCAGTTTATCGGCGGGCAACCGGCCACCACGAAGGTGGGGATTGCCTACATGCAGAATGGGGAGGCGAAGATTGCACAGGATCTGACGAGCGACCATGACCTGGCAGCCAAGGCGCTGCGGCTTCCCATGGGAATCCGCGGAGTGAATGGCAGCCCATATTTTTCGGTGAGCGATCTGATCAAACGCTGGCCGGAGAGCAACGCGCGACGCGAGGTGCTGATGATCTCGGATGGAGTCGATCTTTATTACGGCAGCGGCGACATCCAGGATCCGTATCTGCAGGAGTCGATCGCGAATGCGCAGCGGGCGGGCATTGTGGTATCTGCGATTTATACGCCGGGGGTGGGCCACGCAGGTCACAGTCACTGGCAGACGTATTGGGGACAGCTTTATCTGGCGCAGCTTGCGGATGAGAGCGGAGGCGAATCTTATTCGATTGGATTCTATGGCACGCCGGTGTCGTTTGCTCCTTACCTGGACGACTTGACGCGCCGGATGAGCCACCAGTTTTTGCTGACGTTTCTTGCGCGGCCTCCGAAGAAGGCGGGACTGCAGCCGGTGAAGCTGCGGACGGAAGTGCCGAAGGTGGATCTGGTGTCGGCGGATAAGGTTTATGTTTCGGCGGAGGGCAAGTGACGCTAAGGGCTCTGCGTGCACGGAGGCTTAAGTCAAAAGCGGGCGGACAGGAGTGTCCGCCCCACACGCCTGTGTTCACTCCGTAACTGCCCGACGGGTTGAGATTCCGATAAGATTAAGTGTTCCGATTCCATCCCGATTCGGGTCTCAATGACAAAACTGCTGCGTTTTTTCCGGCCATCGCACCAGCACACGGCATTCTCTGCGACGTTGCTGCTGATGGGAGCGGTGATGCTGTCGCGTGTGATCGGGTATGCGCGCGAAGCTTATATTGCCTTCGCATTCGGCGCGGGATCGCAGACCGATGCGTATGTCGCAGCCTTCACGCTGCCGGATTTTCTCAACTACATAGTAGCCGGAGGCGCGGCCTCCATCACCTTTATTTCAATCTATACGCGTTTTCTGGCGGAGAAACGCGACGCCGATGCGCAAAAGACGTTTTCCATCATCATCACGGTGATGACCGCGGTGATGATTGTGGGGACGATCGCGACGGAGATTTTCGCGCCCCAATTTGTGCGCTGGTTCGTGAAAGGATTTTCTCCCAAGCAGATTGAACTCTGCGTGCACCTGACGCGCATTCTGCTGCCGGCGCAGATTTTCTTTTATGTGGGCGGAGTAGTTTCGGCGGTGCTGCTGTCGCACCGGCTGTTCTTGTTCCCCGCATTTGGACCACTGATTTACAACTTGTTCATCATTCTGGGCGGGGTGGTGGGCGGCCGGCATTTCGGGATTGCGTCGCTGGCGTATGGGGCGCTGGCCGGCAGCGTTGCCGGGCCGTTTCTGGCGAGCGTGATTGGGGCGGCGCGGATTGGGACGGGATACAAGCCGTCGTTCGAGGTTATGAATCCGGCGTTCCGCGAGTGGGTGCGGCTCTCGGTGCCGCTGATGTTGGGCGTGTCGCTGGTGGCGGCCGACGACTGGATTCTGCGGCATTATGCGGCCAGCGGCGTGGGCGACATTGCGCGGCTGAATTATGCCAAGCGGCTGTTTGCGGTGCCGATCGCGGTGCTGGGGCAGGCGACCGGGCAGGCGTCTCTGCCATTTTTTGCGCGGCTGTTCAACGAGAAACGGTTGCAGGAATTTGCCGATACGGTGAACGATTCGGTGTACCGGGTAGCGGCGGCATCGTTTCTGGCGTCGGCGTGATGATGGCGGCGGCATTGCCGCTGATTGATTTGGTGTACCGACGGGGAGCGTTTAACTTTGCCGACTCGCAGGCGACCGCAATCTATTTCTTCTGGTTTTCGGTTTCCCTGGTGGCCTGGTCGGCGCAGGGACTTTATGCTCGCGCGTTTTATGCGGCGGGAGACACGCTTACTCCCATGGCGGCGGCAACCATCCTCACTGCGGCGTCTCTTCCCATGTACTCGTTTCTCTACCACACCTTTGGTGTGATCGGGCTGGCCTGGGCGTCCGACCTCGGAATCGTGGCGAACCTGCTGTCTTTGGCTTTGCTTCTGCACTATCGAGGGCTGGTGTCGTTTCGAGGCTTGCGCTGGGACGAGTTGGCCAAGGCGGCGCTGACGGCGGTGTTTGCAGGAGGGATCAGCTACGAAGTGGCGAAAGTTGTACCGCTGGCAACCTCAGGTCATGCCAGCCGTGCGGCAGGCTTGATCCAGATCGGAATGGTGACGGTGACGTGGGCAGCAGCGGTGGCAGCAGGTCTGTGGCTGCTGCGATCAGGGTTGCTCCGCGATTTGCGTCGTCGCAAACACGCAGTTTAGTCGCGTCGCACACCCAGGGGGCGTGCCCATTTTGGAACGAGCCCTTGCTAAGAACTCACTCCTTACTGGCGTCTCCTATCCCGGTACCGTATTCTTCGTAGAAGCTCTGGCGAGTTTTCATCTCTGCTCGAAGCGAATCCTCTCTTCGGAGTCCTCGTGCTCGCTTTGGATCGCATCAAAACGCTCTTAGATCAAAGAGGCATCAGGTCGGTTTTAGGCCCAGTCTCCAGTTCGCTTGCCCGGTGTCACGGGAGGGGCGTCAAAAGAATCTTTTACGATGACGGAATCTGGATGCACGAGACGGAGACAGGATACTTCGCCTATCATCAGCCATTCCTGGGGTTGGACCTGAAGTGCCTGGACGAATCTTCGCGCGAAAATTTCTTCTGGAAGTACTGGCCCCGGCCTGGCGACGTAGTCGTGGATATCGGTGCCGGGGTGGGCGAAGAAACGTTGAGTTTTTCCCGTGCGGTGGGACCACTTGGGAAAGTGATCTGCGTCGAGGCCCATCCACGAACTTACCACTGCCTGGAGAAACTCGTGCAGTATAACGCGTTAACTAACGTGATCTGCGTTCACCGGGCGATTGCCGATATTCCCGACGCTACGGCGATGATCATTGATTCCAGGACGTATGTCGGGAATCGGCTGAGTTTGGTGAAAGGGAAGCCGGTGCAAGCCACAACCGTTGACGCGCTCCATCGAGAATTAAACTTGGGTCGAATTAACTTTCTGAAAATGAACATCGAGGGAGCGGAGCGGCTGGCCATCCGAGGCATGTCGGAAATATTGAAGCAGACTGAGGTAGTGTGCATTTCGTGTCACGATTTCCTGGCGATGCGGAGCGGAGACGACAGTGTCAGAACGAAAAACGAGGTCAGACACTTTCTACTGGAGAGCGGAATCAAGATCTTCGAAAGAACCGCCGGCAGGCCATGCATTCGGGACCAGGTCTGGGGTCTCAACCAGCAACTGATGAGAAATTTCGGCACTGGGCATGGCGAGTACGGAAAACCGGAGTAACCCAGCGAACAGTGATGAGAAGATCTTGAGAAACGAACACCCTGATCCTTCTGCGCTATACTCGATCTCCGGAGTCCGGAATGACGACGGCGACAAAGACGGTCCCGATCCAGACATTCGTCGAGGGGCTGCGGCAATTTCCCGAGTCTGCGTTCGGGCCGATTGAGCCCGTCCGACGATTCCTACGGGATACTCCCGTCAGCGCAGACTCTCTTGCTCCCTACCTGACCTGGGACCGGCAGCACTATACGCGGAATCTGATTGACCGCACCGAGCTTTATGAGTTGATGGCGATTTGCTGGGAGGTTGGGCAGGCGAGTTCGGTGCACAATCATCGCGATCAGAATTGCTGGATGGCGGTGCCGATCGGGCGCTTGCTGGTGGAGAACTTTCATCTGGTTGATCAGGACTTGCAGGCGGGACGCAGCCGGGTGGAGCCGACGAATACGGTCGAGATGAACGTCGCGCAGCCATGCGCGGTTGATCCTGCGGATCCGGTCCATCGCGTGGTGAACCCGCGGGAATTCAACCAGCGCGCGGTCAGCCTGCACATTTATTCCAAGCCCTTCGACACCTGCGTGGTGTATTCGCCGGAGCAGGGGACGTGCGGGGAAATCAAGCTCCACTTCAACACGGAATACGGCAAACCGAAGTAACCGTTCGCGGGTCCATCGATAGCTACCGCAGCCGCCCGCCACCCGCTAACATTTTCTCTGAAGGCAGGGAACGGTTATGAAGCGATGGATCGGGCGGCTGGCGGTGTGTTGCGTTCTGGGGCTGGTTGGGCATTTCGCCTGGGCGCACCGCTATCATGTGGCGAACGCGCTGGCCTCACGAAGCGCTCCGATTGCAGAACAGCCTCCGGCAACGTATGCGGAGGTGCGAGAGGCGCAGCAGGTCGTAGGCGTTTCGGGGCCATTGGCTGACTACATGTTGGGCAAGAAACCTGTGAGCGCTGAGACGCCGCAGGCGGCTCAGACGCAAGCCACAACCGCAACACTCTCGCCGGTGCCGACCGTGATACCCGTTTCGCATCCGGCGGCGGCTTCCGGTCCGGTTGCGGAATCGCCGGTGGGCACCAGCAGCGCGATTCTGCACCGAACGTTTCGAGTTGCGGGCACGATGAACCTGCCGTTTGAAGTGCCGGCGCGTGCTGCCAATCCACAACTTCGGGGAAGCTATCAGTCGTCCGCGAAGCAGGGCGCCGATGTGGACGTGGGATTCCTCGTGCTGAACGAAAAACAGTACGGCGACTTTCTGGCTGGACATGGCGGCGAGGCGATCTTCTCCGCAGAGGACGCGCAGGAAGTAAACGTCAGCTTGCCGCCAACCTTCGAGCAGCCTGCGAAATACTATTTAGTCTTTCGCGACAACTCGCCTGCGTCTGGGAAGAAAGTCGTAAGAGCCGACTTCCGGATCGACTTCTAGCCACTTTTCTGCTGCTACACTAAGCGGGTTGTCACCCAGCAAACAATCACCGGATTCTTCTTCGACGGCGACATCCGCGGAGGGCAAAGGCGCGGCTGGCGCTCCGTCCCGGACTGACTCCGCCAGCGCACACGGCCGCGTCTATCTCATCGACACCATGTCGTTTATCTTTCGCGCTTATCACGCGATGGCGCGGCAGAAGTCTATGTCGACCAAGACGGGCTTGCCGACGGCGGCGATTTACGTCTTTGTGAACATGCTGCGCAAATTGCGCGAGGATTTTTCTCCGGAATATCTGGCGGCGGTGTTTGATGTGGCGGGGCCGACTTTTCGCGACGAGCAAGCGGAGGCCGTGACCAGCATCAAAAAGTTCGACAGCAAGTCGCAGACGTTTACGGAAGTGGAATACAAGGGCTACAAGGCCAACCGGTCGGCGATGCCGGAAGATCTGGTGCAGCAGGTTCCGTATATTCGACGGGCGCTGGAGGCCTATCGCATACCGATTTTGGAGGTCGTCCGCTTCGAGGCCGACGACGTGATTGGCACGCTGGCGCGGAAGGCGGCGGAGGCGTCGCATCCGGTGTATGTGGTTTCGAGCGACAAGGACATGATGCAGTTGGTGAATGACCGGGTGCAGATTCTGAATCCGCCGAAGGACAATTTGATTTGCGATGCGGCGAAGGTGGAAGAAATTCTGGGGGTGCCGCCGGAGCGGGTGATCGACGTGATGGCGCTGCGCGGCGACGCGATTGACAACATTCCGGGCGCGCCCGGAATTGGCGATAAGGGATCGGTGGAAATCATCCGGCGATTTGGTACGGTGGAGCAGGCGCTGGAGCGCGCGGCGGAAGTCGAAAAGAAAACTTACCGCGAGTCGCTGCTGAATAATCGCGACACGATTCTGTTCAGCAAGAGCATGGCGACCATCGACACGAATGTGCCGATTGAGTTTGATCTGGAAGCGATGCGGGCGGGCGATCCGAACGTCGATGACCTGCGGGCGCTGTTTACGGAGCTGGAATTTACTTCGCTGCTGAAAGAATTGCTGCCCGTGGTGGAGGTGAGCGAGACCCGCTACGCGTCGGCGACATCGGCGGAGGACGTTGAGAGCGTTGTCAGCGCCGTGGCCCCCGGAAGTGCGCTGGCGGTGGCGGTGGAGCAGATCGAGCCGGCGATTGCAATTGAGGAAGAAGAGGAAACAAAAGAAGAAGAGCCGCGGGACGCGCAAATGTCGTTCATGAGCGGGATGATGGGTCTGGCCGAACCGGTGGGCAAGACTATCCCGGCGTCTTCGAGCATGCGGGTTGCGATTTCGGCGGCGGCGGGATCGGCCACGCTGGTCAAGATGGATTCGGGCGGGGCGGCGGAGAAACTGCGGGCTGTGCTCACGGATGCTGCAGTGCCGAAGACGATTCACGACTACAAAGCGGCGATTCATGCGCTGGATTTGACGGGGATTTCACTTACGGGCGTGCGGCATGATCCGATGCTGTATTCGTATCTGCTGGATCCGACGTATTCGGCGCACCGGCTGGCGGACGTGGCTCTGCGGCGCTTCAACTTAAAACTTGGTGGAGAACTGGCGGAGTCGGCCGACATCGCGGGACGGCTGGCAGGCGTGCTGCGCGGAGAAGTTGAGCAGGCGGGGTTGCAGAAGCTGTATGAAGAAATGGATCTGCCGCTGGTTCCGGTGCTGGCGCGCATAGAGCAGGCGGGAGTGAAAATCGATACGGCCGCGCTGTCGCAGATGTCGAGCGAACTGGAGCGCGAGATCGCGGTCAAGGCGAAAGAGATTTACGAAGTTGCGGGGATGGAGTTCAACGTGGGGTCGCCGAAGCAGCTGGGCGATGTGCTGTTCAACCGCATGAATCTGCCCAAACCGGTGAAATACGGCAAGGGGCGGACTATATCGACTGCGGTCGATGTGCTGGAAGAGCTGGCGGAGAATCATCCCATTGCGCGGATGGTGCTCGACTACCGGCAACTCACCAAGCTGAAGTCGACGTACGTGGATGCGTTGCCGGCGCTGATCAATCCGGCGACGGGGCGGCTGCATACAACTTTCGGGCAAACGGGAACAGCGACGGGGCGGCTTTCATCGGCGAATCCGAATTTGCAGAATATTCCGATCCGCACGGAACTGGGGCGTGGAATTCGCGCGGCGTTTACGGCTGAGCCGGGGCATGTGCTGCTGACGGCGGATTATTCGCAGATCGAGTTGCGGTTGCTGGCACACTTTTCGCGCGATCCGCTGCTGGTGGAGGCTTACCGGCGGGGAGACGACATCCATACGCTGACGGCGTCGCAGGTATTCGGCGTGCCGCCGCTGATGGTGACGCCGGACCACCGGCGGCAGGCCAAGGTGGTGAATTTTGGCATTGTGTATGGCCTGTCGGCGTTTGGGTTGTCGCAGCAACTTGGGATCCCGGCTGCGGAAGCGAAGCAGTTCATCGCGGCTTACTTTGAAAAGTACAGCGGGGTGCGGGCGTTCATCGACAGGACTCTCGACGAGGCGCGGCGCGACATGAAAGTACGGACCCTATTTGGAAGAGTCCGGCCGATTCCGGACATCAACAGCAAGAACATAAATCAGCGCGGATTCGCGGAGCGGACCGCGGTGAACACGCCGCTGCAGGGGACGGCGGCGGACTTGATCAAGATTGCGATGATCCGCATTGATGCGGTGCTGCGCGAGCGCGGGATGAAATCGCGCATGACGCTGCAGGTGCATGACGAGCTGGTGTTTGAAGTTCCCGAGAATGAAGTCGAGGCCATGCAGCCGCTGGTGCGCGAGCATATGGAGAAGGTGCACGCGCTGGCCGTGCCGCTGCAGGTGGATATGGGGGTGGGGGTGAATTGGAGGGATTTGGAGTAGGGGCGGGCTCGCGCTTGGCGTTATATTTCGGAACTGAACTTGAGTGCAGCCTACGAGCGTAACAGCAGGTCCCTCCATTCCGCTTGCCCTTCCATTCTGGAAGGGCGCGCTTCAGTCGGGATGACAATTTTTTATGTGGGGGCGCGAGCGAGCAACGGGCCGGCTCTAGTGTAGAATTGCTTTTGTGAACCCCTCCGCTGGAGGCTGACTGTTCGCCTCACGGCGGGCGTCGAACCGGTGGAAATTCCTTCCTTGTCGGGACGTGGCTCAGCCTGGTAGAGCACTCGCTTGGGGTGCGAGGGGTCGGCAGTTCAAATCTGCCCGTCCCGACCATTCAACTTAAGGTCCCTCGCAAAATACGCTCGGGATTTCGCCAGCGGGCTCTCGCTTCGCTCACGCCCGCTAACCGGCTCAACTTGGGGTGCGAGGGGTCGGCAGTTCAAATCTGCCCGTCCCGACCAATTCTTTTTATTCGGATCTCCGTGGTCCTTACTTCTTGGGCTCGAATCCGCGGCCGACGCGAAATACGTGGCCGTCGGGATGGCGAAGGTGCATCTCGCGAACGTTCCATGGCATATCGGTCGGTGGGAATGTAATCTCCAGGCCCGCGGCGACGCAGTGATCGTGCATCTCGTCGACGTTGTCGACCCAGACTGACATCCAGACGCCCTTGTCGCCTTCTTCGTCTCCATCGTGCTGAAAGGTGGTGGTGTTGGCTCCGCGGCCGCGGCCTCCTTGCGCGCCTTGACAAAGAAAGATGCAGGCTTCCTTCCCGGATCCGACCGCGCCAAACGTGGGAGGCGTGCCCCAGTCCCACAATTTCTTCCATCCCCACTTCTCAAACCAGGCGAAGGTGCTGGCGATGTCCGACACGTTCAATATTGGAGTTAGACCTTTGGCTTCCATAATGGAAGCAGGATAACACCGGGCGAACGAGGTTTCCTGGGATGCACGCGAAAGCTCGGATGACGGTCTGCGTCGATTAGTCCGACGTTTCCATCTCTTCGGCGATTGCCAGCATCTTCGTCACGCTGTTCCAGTTGCGGGCGGTGCCAGTGACCTGCACGAGTTTTTCGACTTTTGACCACGGGAGCTTGGTCTGGCCGGCGCCGTTGGGGAAGTAGATGTAGAGTTCGCGACCTTTGAGGTGGACCTCTTCGGGATAGCCTTTCAGATTGCGCAGCGTGGCGTGGGCTTCGGAGGGTGGCTCGGCGGCGAGGAAGGTTACCAGGATTTTGCCGGGGTGCAGGTTGCGGTGGGCGGGGAACGGGGTGGCGGCGATGGCGGCTCGGAGTTCGTCCGGGGTGCGGAGGATGACTTCGGGGCGGAATCCGAAAGTGCGCTCGATGGCGTTTTGAATTCTATTGGCCAGCGCGGCGGAATTCTTCGGGCTGTGCGGGAGTTTGGTGCGGAAGATGACGTTGCCGCTCTGGATGAAGGTGCGCGGGTCGTCAAACTTGAGGGATTCGTAGAGGGCGCGCAGGGCGTCCATCTTGATGAGATTATGGCCGACCACGTTGACGCCGCGGAGCATGGAGATCAGGACGGGCATTCGGGAAGTATAGCTTTGGCGGGTGCCTGGAGAGAAAGTCAAAGGCGTTAAACACAGAGGACACAGAGGGCCCACAGGGTAAACCCACGCCGGGCTTGCCCTTACTATTTATTGAAGAACCAAGAGAAATACTTTGATGGGGTGGGGACTTGTTCGGGATTCGGGGGAGGGAGGGGGGCGGCTGGGGTTGGCGCGGCGGCGGCTTCGATCTTTGTCGGGGGAGTCTCAATCGGTAGTTTTCAATCAGGGAGAGGTATATGTCGGGACAAGTGGTTTTGTATTTCGAGGATCAGGCCGATGCGCTGCGATTCGCGCTGGCCGCGGGGTCGGTGATGGCGGGAGATGGCGCGCAGTTCACCGACAATTTGCTGGAGGAAACGGCGCGGGTGACGCGCATCCGGTTGGACGCGGTGAATGCGGGAGTGGCGAAGAAGGCAGGGCCAGTGCGCGCGGCTTGAAGTCGAGTGACTGACGGCTGTGTGCTGTGGTCGAGGAAGACTGCCGGGCTGCGCCCGGCGGACATCCGAGGGCGGCTGTCCCGACATAATCTCAACATACTCAGCCCCAACATTAAACCTTTGGCGACCGCCAAAGGTCTCATCCACAGATCTCATTCGTCGTTTGAGAACCTTACGCCGTGCCGGCGTTGGTGAAGGCTTCCAGGGCGTCGGAGAGGGTGGGGAACATCAGGAAAATCTGCTCGACTCTGGTGATCTCGAAAACCTTCAGCACGCGTTTGTTGACGCCGGTGAGGGCCATGCGGCGTCCGGCTTTGGCGCAGGTGGTGCAGGCGCTGACCAGCGATCCCAGGCCGGAGGAATCGAGATAGGGGACGTTGGTGAAATCGAGAATCATGGTGGGCGCGTCTTCGCGGCGGACTGCATTCAGGAAGGGCGACACGTTCTCCATGGTCAACGGGCCGCGGAAACTCAGCACTCCCCGGTCGAGACGTTCGATCTCCAGCGGTTCCGATGGCATGGCGCAGCGATTCTAGGCTAGATTGTACGCCGGGTTCAAGTTGGCCGGTTCCGGATCAGGTGCGTCGACTTCTGTATTTAGATTTATCCTGTCCTGCGCGTGGATAGCAGGTTCAGAATTTCGCGCAGGCCCTGGCGAATGTGCTGGATTTCGGATGCGGAGTGCGACGGGAATGGGATGGCGGTCTGCGACTTGTCCGTCTTGCTTTCGGTGCGCAGTTGCTGGCGCGCGCCGGAGATGGTGAATCCCTGCTCGTACAGTAATTGCTTGATGCGGAGCACACTTTCCACGTCGCGCTTGCGGTACATGCGCTGTCCGGTGCTGCTCTTGACGGGCTTCAACTGGGGGAATTCGGACTCCCAAAAACGCAGCACATAGGCGGGCAAGTGGCACAGCGTGGCCACTTCGCCGATACGAAAATAAAGCTTGTCGGGGATGAGGACTTCATCCGCTTTGTGCTTCGCCGGGTTTTTCTTGCGCGCCGCCATTTTTCCCGATCGCCTCAAAAGCCGCGTGATCTGCCCCGCTTGTTCCGGCGTGATTGGTCTGCCTATTGTGACACAGGCGGGGAGATTGGCAATCGGGATTTTCAGGGAAGGTACTTCGCATTTCCCGTGCTGGGCGGGCGGACCGAGCGACTCCGCGCGGGCTTACGGCGTGCGGTGTCCACGCAAAAGGAAAAGCCCCTCAAGAGGTGCTTCTCTTAAGAGGCCAGTGAGAAATCGTGGTGTAAGCGAGGTGATCCTCGCTGACGGTTAGTGTTTCTTCTTTTTTGCCTTCTTTTTCGTTGCCATGAAGGATCCTCCGTTGAACGATTTTCCCTTGCCAAGGTGTTGACTAAATGGCCCTTGTACTTGAAAGACCAACCCTATTCATAGTATGGGAAGGTCCTATATCACAAGATATTGCGGCAGTGTGAACAAAGTGTCAACACAATTTTACGTTTCTGTGCGGATTTCTTTGCCGCGGTCGTTGGCCGCTAGTCGTTGGTCGTTGGCAACTTCAGGGAAACGAGCATCGCGGTTGCGGGTTTTGGCGAAGGACCAACGACTGGTAGTACACTGCGCTGCATGTCAAGTGCGCGGCGCGATCCGATTGAGCTGGAGATTTTCAAGAACCTGTATCACTCCATTGCGGAGGAGATGGGGGCGGCTCTGCGGCGGACGGCATTTTCTCCAAATATCAAAGAGCGGCGCGATTATTCGTGTGCGGTGTTTGACGGCGCAGGGGAAGTGATTGCCATGGGCGACCACATGCCGGTGCATTTGGGATCGATGCCGATGTCGGTGCGGGCGGCGATTGATGCGGGTGGGATGGAAGCTGGCGATATGGTGATGTTGAATGATCCGTTTCGTGGGGGGACGCATCTGCCGGATATTACTCTGGTGGCGCCGGTGTATGTGGAGAAACCCGGGTCAACTCTCGCTGGCAAGCTGCGCGGGCGAGGGCGCCCGCGCCGCATCCGTCCGGATTTTTATGTGGCTTCGCGGGCGCATCACGCGGATGTGGGCGGGGCTTATCCGGGGTCGATGGGGCTGTGCCGCGAGATCTATCAGGAGGGTGTGCGAATTCCTCCGGTGAAGTTGATGCGGCGGGGCGCGATGAATGCGGATGTGCTCGCCCTGCTGCTGAACAACGTGCGCACTCCGGAGGAACGCGAGGGAGACCTGGGGGCGCAGCTCGCGGCGTGTCACACGGGGGCGGAGCGACTACGCGAAGTTTGTGCGCGTTGTGGTGTGGAGCGGGCGCGGCGGGCGGCGGGCGATCTGCTGGAGTATTCCGAGGAATTGATGCGGGCGTTCTTGCGGAGCGTGCCGGCGGGGGAGTATCGGGCGGAGGATTTTCTGGATGGGGATGGGATTGGGGAGCGGGCGGTGAGGATCGCAGTAACGGTAAAAGTTCGCGGTGCGAGCGAGAAGCGACGGCAAGGTGCCGTCGCGACAGCCGGCGAGGACGCCAGCGCTACAAAGCGGATGGTCACGGTCGATTTCACTGGCAGCGATCCGCAGGTGGAGGGGAGTGTGAATGCGGTGGCGGCGATCACCTTCTCGGCGTGCTTTTATGTTTTTCGTTGCCTGTTGGCGGAGGATGTTCCGGCGGCGGCGGGGTTGATGCGTCCGATTGAGGTGATTGCGCCGGAAGGGACGATCGTCAACGCGCGGCCTCCGGCGGCGGTGGCGGGAGGGAATGTCGAAACTTCGCAGCGCATTGTCGACGTGGTGCTGCGGGCGCTGGCGCAGGCCATTCCGGATCGCATTCCGTCGGCGGCGGCGGGGACGATGAACAATCTGACCATTGGCGGAGTTGATCCGCACACAGGCGAGCCGTTTGCCTACTACGAGACCGTCGCGGGCGGAATGGGTGCGCGGCCCGGCAAAGTTGGGGTCTCGGGCGTGCACACGCACATGACGAATTCGCTGAACACGCCGGCGGAGGCGCTGGAGTATGCGTATCCGCTGCGAGTGAGAAGATATTCCCTGCGGGCGGGCAGCGGCGGTGAGGGAGAATTTCGCGGCGGCGACGGGATCGTGCGCGAGATTGAAGTGCTCACGGACTGCGAAGTGACTCTGCTCGCTGACCGGCGCTCGCGTGGGCCGTGGGGATTGTCCGGTGGCGCGGACGGCGCGCCGGGAAAGACTTTCATCACACGCAGCGATGGGTCGGTCGATGAAATGCCGGCGAAGTTCAGCACGCGTCTGCGGAGTGGCGAACGGATTAAGATTGAAACTCCCGGGGGCGGGGGTTGGGGCACGATGTAAGAATCTGATCGGAAAGGAAGAGAATTTATGTACATCCTCAAGTCTGTGGGAGTCATGTCGGTCGCCAGGATCATGGGGTTGCTCTATGGCTGCCTGGGACTGATCTTTGCCCCGATGTTTCTGCTGATCGGACTCATGGGATCATTCGCAGGCCAGGACAAGATGCCGTTTATGGGAATTTTCGGCGTCGCGTTCGCCGTTCTGATGCCGCTGATCTATGGCGCCATGGGATTTGTGACGGGAGCGATTGGCGCCTTTCTATACAACGTGCTCGCCAAATGGATGGGCGGCTTTGAATTCGAACTGGAACCGCAGACTACTACGGTTGTTGCGCCCTATCCGATTGTGCCCCCGCCGACCCCGGCGATTTGAGATTTTGGAGAAGTAGAAAGATGGCAGTCGATCTCGCGGCACACTATCTCGAGGAAGCGCGGCGGCAGATGCGCGGGCACAAGCGCATGGGCGAGGGTGCGATGGCGCAACTGCGCGAGGAAGACTTTTTCGTCACGCTCGATCCCGAGTCGAACGCGGTTGCGATTCTGGTCAAGCATCTGGCGGGGAATATGCGCTCGCGCTTCACCGACTTTCTTATCAGCGACGGCGAGAAGCCGGATCGCTTCCGCGATCGCGAGTTTGAAGTCAGGCAGTCGACCACTCGCGCTGACGTGATGAAGTGGTGGGAAGAAGGGTGGGCCTGGGTCTTCGCGGCAATCGAGGCGCTCAAGCCGGAAGACGTGATGCGGACCGTGACCATTCGGGGCGAACCGCACACCGTGCTTCAGGCCATCAACCGGCAGATTGCGCACTACGCGGCGCATGTGGGGCAGATCGTTTTTCTGGCGAAACATTTGCGGTCGAGCGAGTGGAAGACGCTGTCCATTCCGCGGGGGAAATCGGAGGAATTCAAGACGGTGGCGCCGAAGGCGCAGAAGTCTTGAGCCACTCAGCAAGTCGGGCCCGTGGCTGCCCCCCGATTTCTTCAGGGCCGTGGAAGAGCGGCCCTTCGAGGGCCGCGAGAGGGAATGAATTCGGAGACGGCTTTAGCTCTGTGGTCGCGGTCCGTTGCTCCGCCGAAAAACGATCGACCGGGGCTTAAAGCCCTGCAGGGCTCGAGCCTTACGCGGCGCTGAAGCGCCGCTCTTCCACGTTGCGCACGGAATGGTGCGTGCGCTCGATGGCTGCGGCAACCAGGCGCCGGGTGAATTGCTGACGCGAAACTGGCGCTGAGGGCTGACTTGGCGCAACTCTCGACAGGACACAGGCGGAGAACGCAACCATCATCCAACTCGCCGTGGCGTGAGGACGGGGCTGCATCTACTGATTGTGGAAGAGGGCGCATCAGTGTTTCTCTGCGCCCGCATTTTTTGATTCCGCGGTCGCGGACCTTGGCCAAACTGGTGCCACCAGTTCGGTGCGCCAAATCGGGCCGCCGATGTAGGAGAGGGTCTCCGACTTGACGAAGGTGGGAGATTCGCCGTCAAGAATCCAGACGTGCGAATCGGGAGGTTGCTTTCCCAGCCACGGTGCGACCAAACCCTCGACTCCCCCGATTTTAACTTTGATCGAGTAATGTAGAGCCTCCCGGCTCGATCCCACCAGCGAGAAAGGATCTTTGGGCAGGCTGCTGATCGCGAGCTTCACCAGGCGCGGCTTGGGAGTGGCTAATAGCATCGATACTTCGATGGGGGGTGCGTCGGGTCCCAAATTCTTGAGGAAAGTGAGGACCAGACCATTGGCGAGATCGGGCGGCAGTTTGAGCCGCTCCTTCTCTGTCTTCTCGTTCCCGTCGTTGTCCTTGTACTGGACCGTAACCTGGCCGGTAGCGGCCTCAATCGACAACTCCGTGTCGTTGTGGAACGCCGGGCCTTTCTGCACCAGGCGATAACTGATCAGGCGGAAGTAACCGCGTTGTGAAAAGAGGACGGTTTCTTCCTGTCGGGAACCGTCTTTGAAGTGGAAGTCCAGGCGGCTCGTGATGTTGTTGCCCTGAGGAATCTCGGTGAGATCGCCGTCCGCGATGGGCGTGCCGTCGAGAGTGCTCAGTACGACGAAACCGTGAAGCAATCCTTCTTTATGACGCACCGCTACCGGGGACGCCGCCGCGGCGGAGAGAACCCAGGTGTAGAGCAGCAGAGTTGCAAGAAACCGAGTGCGCACTGATTCCAACCTCACAGTTCAAAAGCATTCGAAGGGTGCCGGTTCTTTCGATGCCGTTATGGGAGCTGCGGTTTGCGAGTTTGCGGCATTGCGGGTGAATCGACGTGCTTACTGGACCGGGTGCCGGTGCTAGAATCAAACGTTTTGTGTTTGATTCAGTTTTGGCATCGAACTTAGCAGGTGGCAATTATGGCTGGGGCAATTACTTCGGAAACAATGCTGGCGGTGGTGAAGCCGGAGGCGGCGGCGGGCGCGGAGATTCGTGAGGTGAAGATTCCTGCCTTCGGGCGCACCGACGTGTTGGTGAAAGTGAAGGTTGCGTCGATTTGCGGAACCGATCTGCACATTTATAACTGGGATCGCTGGGCGCAGAACCGCATTCATCCGCCGCTGATTCCGGGGCATGAGTTTTGCGGCGAAGTCGCGGCGTTCGGGGCCGAGGTCACGAGCGTAAAGGAAGGTGACTTCGTTTCCGCCGAGATGCATGTGGCTTGCGGCAAGTGCCTGCAGTGCCGCACCGGCGAAGCGCACATTTGCCAGAACGTAAAAATCATTGGCGTGGACGCCGACGGCGCGTTTGCCGAGTACGTGGTGATTCCGGAATCGAATATCTGGAAACTCGATCCTGCGATTCCGCAGGAGTACGCATCGATTCTCGATCCGCTGGGAAATGCGGTACACACGGTGCTGGCGGGGGAGATCGCGGCCAAGACCGTGGCCGTCACGGGCTGCGGGCCGATCGGCCTGTTCGCGATTGCGGTGGCCAAGGCCGTGGGCGCGACATCGGTGTTTGCTATTGAAGTCAACGAGCACCGTGCTCGCGTCGCGCGCGAGATGAACGCCGATTACGTTTTGGATCCGGCGAAGGAAGATGTGCACGCGATAGTGATGGAGAAGACTGGCGGGCTGGGCGTGGATGTGGTGCTGGAAATGGCGGGGCATCCGGACTCGATTCGCACGGCGTTTGACATTGTGCGGCGCGGGGGGAGAATTTCTCTGCTCGGGCTGACGTCGAAGCCGATCTCGCTGAATTTTTCCGAGGACATTATTTTCAAGGGCATCACGGTGCAGGGCATCAACGGGCGGCGCATGTACCAGACCTGGTACCAGATGACGGCGCTGCTGAAGAGCGGCAAACTGAATCTGCATCCCGTGATCACCGATCGCATCCCGATGAAGGATTTCTCCAAAGCGATGGAGCGGCTGAAGACCGGCGAGGCGAGCAAGATTCTGGTGTATCCGAATGGCGTGCGGTAGCTTCTTTGCCACGGATTTGCGCGGATGAACACGGATAAATCCAAGGCGTTGAATGGAACGCCGCTCCGGCAGGCAACTTGCAGGGATCCTTCGCGCGGAAGGCGCGCTCAGGATGACAAATTAGATTTGATTCGTTGGTTGTTAAATCAGCGTTCATCCGCGTGAATCCGCGGCAAAGAAGTTCCGAGGCGTGAAATGACCACGGCAAGCAGGACCAATCCGCTCTCTTATCTGACTGAGCAACTCAACGAGCTCAAAGCTAAGGGGACGCATTTCAAGTTGCGCGTGCTGGATGATGAGCAGGCGGCGGTGTGCACGTTTGATGGGAAGAAAGTCATCAACCTGGCGTCGAATAATTATCTGGGGCTGACGACGCATCCCAAGTTGCGCGAGGCGGCGCTGGAGGCGACGCGCAAATTTGGGGTGGGCTCGGGCGCGGTGCGCACCATTGCCGGGACGATGAAGATTCATATGGAGCTCGAAGAAAAAATCGCGCGCTTCAAGAACGTGGAGTCGTGCGTCGTGTTTCAATCGGGCTTCGCGGCCAATGCGGGAACAGTTTCGGCGGTGCTGGGCAAGGACGACTTCATCGTTTCCGATGCGCTGAACCATGCATCGATCATCGACGGGGCGCGGTTGTCGAAGGCAAAGATTCTGGTGTTTCGCCACAAGGACATTGCGCATGCGGAGGAGCAGTTAGCTAGGATCAAAGATGAGCCGGGCAAGAAGCTGCTGATCAGCGACGGGGTGTTTTCGATGGACGGCGACATCGGGCCACTGCCCGCGCTGTGCGATCTGGCGGAAAAATATGGCGCCATTATGATGGTCGACGATGCGCACGCGTCCGGCGTATTGGGGCGAAATGGACGCGGCACGATTGATCATTTCAATGTGCACGGGCGCGTCGACATTCAAGTGGGAACGCTGTCGAAGGCGATTGGCGCACTGGGCGGATATGTTTGTGGCACGCGCGATCTGATTGACTTTCTGTATCATCGGGCGCGGCCGTTTTTGTTTTCGACGTCGCATCCGCCGTCGGTAGCGGCGACCTGCATCGCGGCTTTCGATGTTCTGGAAAACGAGCCGGAGCGTATGGAAAAACTTTGGGAGAACACGCGCTTCTGGAAGAAAGAACTCGGGCTGCTGGGATTCGACATCGGCGGGCGCTCCACTCCGGCCAGCGAGACGCCGATCACTCCGATCATCATTGGCGATGGCAAATTGACCATGGATTTCTCGCGCGGGTTGTTTAAAGAAGGCGTGCTGGGGACGGGCATCGCGTTTCCGACCGTGCCGGAGGGCAAGGCGCGCATCCGCACCATCATGACCGCGACCCATACGCAGGAAGAGTTGGAGCGGGCGTTGGAAGTACTGGCGAGCGTGGGCAAGCGGATGGGGATCCTGGCGAACTAACGGGTCTTCCGTGCCCGGCGGGCCACGCTCACTTGACGTCGAAAAGTTGCCTCGTCATCTCTTCCGTCGACGCCGTTTCCGGGTGCTCGCCTTTCCAGCGCATGGCGGCGGTGATGCGGGTGCGGCCGCTGGGGTGGTCGAAGAAGATAAATTCCTCGAGCGGGCTCGGATCGAGTTTGCGGTATTCGCCGAGCAGCATATCGACGTTGGCCTCGCCATCGGGTTGGCGGGCGGCGTTCAGGCCGTACATATCGGCTTCAAATTCCATGGTGCGGGTAATCGAGTTGGTGACCGGTGTCATCAGCAGAAAATAAATGGAGAACACGATCACGGCCAGGGGCAGGACCGCGACATCGGTGATCCCGCGGACGCCCCATTTTTCGCCCCAGCGCGCGAGCGCGAAGTTAATCCCCCAGTTCAGGAACGCGAAACCGATCACGATCACGACGCCGATCATCACCAAGCCTTTGTAGGCGTGGTTGAGGACGTAGTGGCCCATCTCGTGGCCCATCGTAGTTTCGATCTCGGGCAGAGTGCAGCGCTTGATCAGATTGTCGTTCAGCGAAATTCGCAGCGTGCTGGCGAAGCCGCTGACGTTGGCGCTCACTCGATTCGACTGCTGGGACGCGTCGAATTCATAAACGTTGGTGGCGGGAATTCCGTTGGCGCGCGCCATGCTGAGGATGGGATCTTTGATTCGCGAATCCTCCAGCGTCTTGTACTTGTTGAACAGCGGAGCAATGTAGACCGGAGCGATCAGGCTCACGAAGGCGAAGAACACGATCATCAGAACCGCGCCCCAGACCCAGGCACTCTTTCCCATGCGCCGCACCAGGCCGAACAGCGGCACGACAAGGATCGCTCCTAATACCACGCTGACTGCCAGCCCGACGAGCTGATCGCGCATCCACGGGCCGAAAGTCTGATTCAGTAGGTCGTACTTGTGCTCGCGAAAATAAGACTCGTACACGGTCATGGGGAAGGTGAGCACTGCAGTGACAACGATGAACTGGATCCAATAGAGCGCCGTCTGAAGCGGGCGGAAGCGCGTGATGCGCTCGGCCAGGCCGCGCATGCGAGCGGACCAGCGGAAACGCAGGAGGAGCGACATCGCGACGACGGTGGTGAAGAAGTCCCAGAGAAGCAGCCAGTAGCCGCCTTCGAAATAGGAGTTGGAACGGGCGCGCTGCGCGGGTGGCATCTTGGCCAGGTAGGATTCGACGGCAGCGTTGATGTTGAAGGCTGGCGCAGGTGCGGCGACTGGAGTCGAAGGGATCGCCGACGGCGCGCTCGTGCCGCCGGTCTGGGCCGTCGTGAAAGATGCAAGGGCGGTGAGCAGTGCGAAGAGACAAGCCAAGCGCATGGCGCGAATCATTCGATCCTCCTGCGTTTCTCGAAATCTAATTTCAGCGGCTGAAGAACAGCGCCGAGCTTTGCTCGGCGGACAGCCGGGGTCGGCTGTCCCCGCATAAACAATGCAAAGCCTCAATCGCTCCGGTACGCAATTCTTCCGCTGACGATGGTGGCTACAACCCTTCCGGTGAACTGCCAGCCGTCGAAGGGAGTGTTGTGCGACAGCGAAGGCGATTTGACGGCTTCGAATGTCCAGCGCTTTTTGGGATCGAAGATGGTCACGTCGGCGTGGCTGCCGCGGGCCAATGATCCGCGGCCAGGGAGGTCGAAAACTCGCGCAGGTCCTGAGGTAAAAAGTTCGACGATGCGGGTTAGAGGAATTTTGTGCTCACGATAAAGTTTGGTGATCGCCAAGGCCAGAGCGGTTTCGAGACCGGTGATGCCGAAGGAGGCGCGCTCGAACTCGACTTGCTTTTCGTGGGCGGCGTGGGGAGCGTGGTCGGTGGCGATGGCGTCGACGGTGCCGTCGGCGAGCGCGACCAGGATGGCCTCGAGGTCGGTGGCCGAGCGCAGGGGCGGATTCATTTTGAAGTTGGTGTCGTATTCGCCGACGTTCTCGTCGATCAGCGTGAAGTGGTGCGGCGTGACTTCACAAGTGACGCGGGCTTTGGCGCGCTTGCCGCGGCGGACCGCTTTGAGTGCATCGGAAGTGGAAAGATGGGCGACGTGCAGGCGCGATTCGCGAATCTGCTGCGCGAGAGTGACATCCCGGTCGACGATGATCGCCTCAGCGGCGGCGGGCATGGCGCGAAGGCCGAGGCGGAAGCTGGTGGGGCCGGCGTGCATTGAGCAATTTTCGGTGAGTCGCGTGTCTTCGGCGTGCTGCACGACTGGAAAATTCAGTTCCGCGCCGAGGCGCAGGGCCATGCGCATGACGTCGTCGTCGAGGATGGGTTTGCCGTCGTCAGTGACGGCGACGGCTCCGGCGCGCTGCAGGGCGGCGAAGTCAGTGAGGGTTCCGCCTTTGCTGCCGCGGGTGGCGGCGGCGATGGGAAACACATTAACCACGGCGGCGCGTTCGGGATTGCGCAGCCATGCGACCCACTCCGGCGTGTCGACCACGGGCGCGGTGTTGGGCATGGTGCAGACCGAGGTGAAGCCTCCGGCGGCGGCGGCGGCGGTGCCACTGGCAATGGTTTCTTTGTAGCTCTGTCCGGGCTCGCGCAGGTGGACGTGGAGATCGATGAAGCCGGGGGCGACTATGAGTCCGCGGGCTTCGAATTTTTCGTCGGCGCCGCCGCGAGTTTTATTGGGCAGCGCGATTTCAGCGACGCGGCCATCGCGCAGGAGGATGTCCATGGGTGCGTTGATCTTCGCCGCGGGGTCGATCAGGTGGCCGCCTTTGATCAGCAGGCTCTTGGTTTCCGAGCGCGTCATCGAACTGCCCCCGTCAAACTCGTATTGTCATCCTGAGCGCGATCTTTGCGCGAAGGACCCATGCAACTCCGTTGACCGCCGAGAAATTGCATAGGTCCTTCGCTCCGCTCAGGATGACAAGATCGCTGAGAAGTTCGGGACAGAGCAGAATGATGAGATCCGGTCGTCATTTTGCTTTCCCCAGCGCCCGCGCCAGGATTGCCATGCGCGTGGGGACGCCGTTGTGGACTTCGTCGACGATGACGGACTGTGGGCCGTCGGCGATTTCGGCGGTTAATTCGAGGCCGCGGATGATGGGGCCGGGGTGCATGACGATGGCGTCGCGGCGGGCCAGTTTCAGGCGGGCGGCGGTCATCTGGTAGCGAGCGATATAGTCTTGCAGGCGGATCTTCTGGCCGGCGAGACGTTCTTTTTGCACACGGAGAAGCATGATCACGTCAGTCCCGCGCAGGGCGTCTTCGATGTGGCGCGTGATGCGCAGGCCGGGCGCGAGCGTGGCGGCAACGTCGGGTACGAATTCCGGCGGGCCGCAGAGCGTGAGTTTGACTCCGAACTTGGTCAGCAGGTGACAGGCACTGCGGGCGACGCGGCTGTGAAAAATGTCGCCGATGATGGTGGCTTGCAATCCCTTGAGCGATTTTTTGTGCTTCAGGATGGTGAAAGCGTCGAGCAGGGCCTGCGAAGGATGCTCGTGCATGCCATCGCCGGCATTGATAATGGGGATGTCGAGATGCTGCGCCATTAGGTGCGGCGCGCCCGCTGAAGGGTGGCGGATGACGATGCAATCGGCGCCGACTGCGCGCAACGTGTAGCCGGTGTCGAGCAGGGACTCGCCTTTTTCGATGCTCGATCCGGAGGACTGCACCAGGGTGGTCATGGCGCCGAGAGACTTCGCGGCGAATTCGAACGACGAGCGGGTGCGGGTGGAGGCTTCGTAAAACAGAAGGACGATCCGCTTGCCGCGCAGCAGCGGACGGGCCTTCAGCGGATTCATGCGGCGGGCCAGCTTGAGCAGGCCCAGGATGTCCTTCGCGTCGAGGTGTTCGATCCCGAGCAGCGAACCGCGTGCGGGCTTATTCATTGGAGAATGTGCAAACGGTGCATCATACGCGGCAGGCGGAGCGGCTGCAAGGGCGCTGGAAGCCGTCTGCGGGAGGCCTAGGATTTGTCGCGGCGGCCCAGGACGGTGCCACCCAGAGCGCCGCCCAAGGTTCCGAAGGTCAGAAAAAGCACAAACCCGGCAATCAAAATGAAGATCATCAATGCCACCATGCCGGTAGGAGAGCGGAGGAGTTCCAGATCAGCCTGGTGTTGAGGATCGGGATAGTGCAAGGCGGTCTGCTGGATCAGATCCAGCAGAAACTTGCGAATCTCCTCTCCTTCATGCAAGACGGTTACGCGCAGCGCTCCTAAGACAGCGGTCATGGCGGAACATAGAAGACCCGAGAGCGCGCCCAGGCGCGCGCCTGCTCCAGCGCGAACTGAAATTCCCGGACTATTGCGACGGTAGAGAGCAACTGCGAAAAATCCCGCGCCAACCAAGGCGATCAGAGGAACTATGAGCTTTAGCACCATCGCCACGGATGCGATGAGCGCTGCCAATGCGCACGGCTTCAGCGTTTGCGACCACTGCATCGGCATGGCGAGGACCGGGATAGTCTGCGACGCCGGGAGCGCGGCGGGGTCTGACGAAGTTGTTGCGACCGCGAAGGCCAGTGGCTGCGGGGGCTCAGCGAGCACCACGCGAATCTGCGGGGCGGAGCAGTGGGGGCAAAAGGGAATGCCTTCTTCCACCGTTTGTCCGCACTTGTAGCAAGGGTTTTCCATCAGGAAATCAAGAGGAGTCGTCTTTCAAGTATCGCAGAAAGTCTCCAGTGGCGCAGCAAGCGTAGCGGGGTCTGAGTTTACGGCGCGGGCAAGAAAGGGCTTGAACCACGAAGGGCACGAAGTATCACGAAGGAGCTTGCTGGCAGGCATTTCCTTGGTGAGACTTCGTGCCCTTCGTTGAAGCGCTTCGGCTAGATGTCGCCTTGCTTGCCACGCGCATGCACATAGACGACGGCGAAGGTCGATCCCTTGCCGCCGTCGCGGGGCTCGATGGCCACGGCGTGCTGGTTATCCTCGGTACCGACTTTCAGTTCAGTGACTGGACCCGAGTTTTCGTCGCACTTCAATTCCTTGCTTTTCTTATCTTTGGAATCCTTGTCGTCGTCATCGTGCACCTCGACGTTTCCGCCATGCTTCTGGGTATGGCATTCCAGGACCTTGCCGTACTTCTTCAGTTTGTCGCGATAGAAGTCGATGATCTTGGCGGGGGCGTCGTCGGATTCGTAGTTGGAAATCACCAGCTTGAATCCAAAGGCTTCGGTGAACAAACTCAGGTTCGCCTGATTAGTGTCGCCGTCCGAGGTACCGGTTTTGATGCGCGCGCCCGGATAGAGCGGGAGGCCAGCCTTGCGCGCGTCGGCGTCGCTGCCGACGTGGAGGTCGCCGACGGAACTCTGGATGTCGAGATTCTTGTCTTTAGAATCCTGGGCGAGGACGGGCAGGGCCAGGGTTGCGGACAGTGCGAGGGCGAGTGGTAGATGGCGAAACATGGTGCCTCCTTGGAATACCGAGGCGCAGCAAGCTGCGTCTCTACGCGAAAATCTAAATCTCCGCATCTTTGCCGTGGGTGCGGACGTACACCAGCGAGAAGCTCGAGCCTTTTCCATCGGACTCGACGGCGACGATGTGCTGGTTCTCTTCCGTGCCGACTTTCAATTCGACGTCGTTGCCGCCGGATTGCTCGCACGTGAGTTCGTGCGATGAGTGATCCGAATGTTTGACATCCGGATGCACTTCGAAATGGCTGGTGTGGCACTCCAGGACCTTGCCGTATTTCTTGAGCTGGTCTTTGTAGTAGGCGATCAGTTTGTCGGGCGAATCGTTGGATTGATATTCGAGGGCGACGACTTTCAAACCGAAACCGAAGCTGGAAATGTTCACGTTGGCGCTCTTGTCGTTGCCATCGTGGTCGTCCTGCTTCAGGCGAGCGCCGGGATAGACCGCGAGGCCGACGTCCGCCACATTGGCGTCTTTGCTGACGTGAATGCCGCCGACGGGCGTGTCGATGTCGACCTGCTTGTCTTCGCCATTCTGCTCCCTCTTTACGTTGACGCTGCAGGCGGGCAGGAAAAGGGCGGCCAGGGTTGCGAGCCCTAAAGCGAAAATACTGGTGAGCTGAAACTTAGTTCTGCGCATGGGAGGACCCTCCTTTGACGTTGGCGCTGGCAGTTTGTGCCGGGCGTTCCAGGCCAGTGCCGCGCTGGGCGACATTCGGAATCGTGACCGGCAGGTGGCCGTGAATCGGAATCTCGCCGAAGAGCGCTTTGATGGCAGCTATTTCGGAGACGCTCGCGTTGGAAAATGTACACATGTAATTCTCGATCTTCGGGAAATCGCTGGCCAGATATGGATTCCCCATAGCGACAACGGTCGTTTTCTCCGCGGCATGATCGAGCACCTGCTGCAGCAGCGTGCCGGATGCGTCGGCCATGGCCACCGAGTTGCCGACTTTGCCTGCGACCGGAATCACATACACAGCGGCTACCACGGTTTGGGCCTCGTCGACTGCCTTCAGAACTTCGTCGCTCATTCCTGCGGCGACTCGGGGATCCACATAAATTACGCGCGCGTCCGGAATGCGGGTGCGAAACTCGCGTCCAAAGGCGCGGCCCGACTCGGTACGCATGTCGTCGGAAAAAAGCACGGCCAACACCTGGTTGTGGGTCTCCTCTCTGGTGGTATACGGAAGTCCGGCCTTGGCGGTTCCCTTGGATTTCAGGGGGAGCATTTTGCCGTTATCGCGCACCAGGGTGATGGCGGAGTCGGCCACCTGCTGGCCGAAGGCGATGTTTTCCGGCTTGCCGACCGTGCTGGCGATGGCACTGAGATCGACCACCCGGGACGTGTTCAGGCCAAGGTGGCCCTTTATTTTCAGGATCTTGAGAACAGAGTGATTGAGGCGCTGCGGCGAAATTTCGCCCGAGCGGACGGCCTTCAACATGGACTCGTAGGATGCACCCAGGTCGGCGGGGATGATCAGCATGTCGTTCCCGGCCTTGAAGGCTTCGACTGCGGCGCGGCCAATGTCATTGGCGAAAAGATGCGTGAGGCCGGCCATGTCGAGCGCGTCGGTCACGATGAGGCCGTTGAATCCCATTTGCTTTTCGAGCAGATCGGAAACCACTGCTGTGGAAATTGTCGCGACGTGATTGGGGTCGGCATCGAGCGCGGGCACGGTGACGTGTGCCACCATCACCGAATCGACGCCCGCGGCGATGGCCTGGCGGAAGGGCGGAAGTTCGATGGAATCCAGATGAGCGCGGTCGCCGTTCACGCTGGCGACGCCGAGGTGCGAATCGGTCGCGGTGTCGCCGTGGCCGGGAAAATGCTTTACCGTGGTCAGCATTCCGCCCTCGCGTGCGCCTTTGATGTAAGCCGTGACCAGGTTGCCGACTTGTTGCGGATCTTCCCCGAAGGAGCGCGTGTTGATGATGGGATTGGCGGGATTCGAATTCACGTCGGCGTCGGGAAAAAAATTCCAGTGCACGCCGACGGCGCGGGATTCCTCGGCGGTGATGCGGCCGAAATTCTCGGCGTCTTCGACTTTGCCATCCGCTCCGAAAGCCATGGCGTGCGGAAAATTCGTAGTGCCCGTCAGACGCGTGGTGACGCCGCGTTCGAAATCGGCCGCGAACAGCAGAGGCAGCTTCGATTGCTTCTGCAGGCGATTGAGCAACTCGGCGGCTTCGTAGGGCTCGGTTCGCAGAAGGAAGGGGCCATCCAGATGCACCGACATGGCGAACGAACCCACGTGATATTTCTGCATGGACTGGAGCCACTCCAGATATTCAGGCGCTTCCACGTTCAGGAAGCTGGCGCGGCACCAGATCATGAAGACCTGGCCGATTTTTTCTTCGACGGTAAGGGAGCGGAGTGTTTTCTCGGCCCACCGGTCGCCGCGCGTGGAGCTGGGTGCGGGGGAATGCTTGGCTTTTTCTTTATCTTTATCCTTGGCGAGAGCAGGCACGGTCAGTGCCAACAACAGACAGATGAAAAGGAAGTTTCGGGGCATGCAGAAACGATAGCAGAAGGGCGGGTCGCAGGTATTTTCAAGGTTCTGTGCGGAGCAAGCTAAGACGCCCCGACAAGATTTCCAGCTTCCCGCTGGATCCCGGCATCGTCTCCGAAGCCGTTCAGCCATTGCACTTCCGGCTCGCGACGGAACCATGTCATCTGGCGTTTGGCGTAGTTGCGGTGGGCTTGCTGGGCTGATTGAATTGCCTGCTCACGTGTTAGTTCTCCTCGCAGGAACTGGACCGCTTGCTTGTATCCGAGCGAAGCCAGCGGACGCGCGGTCGTCCCGTATTTGTCGAGCAGGGACCTCGTCTCTTCGATCAGTCCGGTTTCGAACATCTGTCGCGCGCGCTGGTTGATGCGGTCGTAGAGCGCGGCGCGGTCAGGGTCGAGGCCCACGCGCAGAATGCGGAAACCCTGCAGCGGGTCGCGGCCATGCTGCCAGAGTTCGGACATCTTCTGGCGCGACGCCAGACACACCTCGATGGCGCGAATCAGTTTGGGGATGTCGTTGGCATGGACTTTCTCAGCGGCAGCTCGGTCGAGGCGGCACAGAATTCGATGCAGATGAGCGGGGCCGCGGCTCGCCGCACTTTCGCGCAGACGCTCGCGCAACTCTTCCGAGCGCTGCGGGCCGGGGAAAAGGCCCTCGAGCAGCGCGCGCAAATAGAGTCCGGTGCCGCCGACCACGATGGGCAGGTGCTGGCGCGAGTTGATTTCGGTAAGCACTTGCCGTGCCTGGCGGGCATATTCGCCGGCAGTCATGAACTGAGTGGGCTCGACAAAATCGAAGAAATGGTGGGGCGCGCGCGCCCGTTCCGCGGCGCTGGGCTTGGCCGTGCCGATATCAAATTCGCGGTACATCGCAACCGAATCGCAGTTGACGATTTCGCCGTTGAATTTCTCCGCGAGCAAGAGAGACAGCGCCGTCTTTCCGCTGGCCGTGGGACCGAGGATCACCACCAGAAGCGGCAGGAGCGCGGAGTTCTCCTGATGGTCGCCGGGTTTGATTCGGCCCAGGTTCAGCGCAGGCTCCAGTGAATATCGCGCCAGTAGCGAATCAGCGTGAGGACCAGCAGCAGAACCGCGATCACCAGCAGGCCGGTGGTCTCCGACGCGTAGACCGCGCGGCGGCGACGCTTGCGATCATCTTCTGGAGTGGGTTGGGGCACGCGAATATTGTAGCTCTGGGTGGGCGCGGGGCGGTCATGCGCAATTCGCTAGCAACCACAGGTGATTCATAGTCACAGGCCGGATTCATTTCAGTCCTTACTTTGTCCCCCGAGGCCGTACGAAGAATTTCCACTTATCCATCCCTGCTGCCACGGCTACATCGAAAAACCCGACCATCATTTCGTCGGAGGTTTGATCGCCCCAGGTCACCGTCTTGGTCGGGTCGGGATTGTGCGGGTTGTTTTTCGAATTGTCGTACCAGGCAATCGCCCGCAGGCGCGTTCCTGCCTGCAATCGGCGCGGCTGGGCTAGCTTGTAACTTAACTGCCAGTGAAAGTGATAGTTCACGCGCAACAGCACTTCCACGCTGCCATCGTCGTGCACGATGTCGTACTCGAAGCGCTTGCCGCGAAGGTGCATGTGGGGGAACAGGCTCAGCAGCGTGGCGTCATTAGGCAGCGTACCCTGCACCTCGACGCGAAAGTCCTCCGCGCCCGGAGGAATGATGAGGGCGTGATTGTTTAACTGCAAGGTGATGACTCTTTGCTTCGGAGGCGACTTAGCAAAGACCAGACCGATGCTGGTTTGATCCCGATCTGCTGTGCCGTTCGTGGTGTAGTGCATCTGGAATACTAAGTCCGATCCGGCGGGAACAAACTTTGCCATACCGTCCGGCCATTCGTCCGGAGAACTTCCGGGAGCGTACACCAGCAACAGGTCGCTCGTGGTTTCGTGAGCCTCGCGGCGTTCCAGCGGATCGTTCAAAGTGGAGGCGGTGAAGGGCTCGCCGACGGGAGCATGGCGCAGCCACTGCGAGTCCGGCGGACGAATATATACGACCGCATGATGCACGTGCGCCGGACTGCCGGGGCGAAACTCCGACATCTGCACCCAGCGGTCCTCGGCGAAGTGCGTGGGTACAATCTCATAGGTGTACTCGACCTCGCCCTGCGCCGGAATCGGCACAGCCTTTGGCATCTTCACCACAAGATCGGGCTGGGGGATATTCCATCCTGCGGCCCATTTTCGCGGGGCGGGCGCGTCGTGCGCTTCGCCCGCGGGTGCTCCGGCCTCGGCCCAGGCCACGATGGTCGCAATCTGCTGGTCGGTCAAGGACACATCGTCGGCGAAATGGCCATACCTCGGATCGGCAAACCAGGGCGGCATCATCTTCATCTCGACCGCGTGCGCCATCGACGCCGCCCACGGACGCGTCTGCTCATAGGTTACCAGCGGCATGGGCGCAACTTCGCCCGGACGATGGCAACTCTGGCAGTGATCCTGCAGGATCGGCGATATATCTTTATAGAAGGTGGGCGGCACGGGCGGCGTCGTTTTCTGAAAAGCGGAGCCGCACAAGCAAACCGCCAGGCCAGCAATCGTCAACGCACTGATAGCCCGACCAAACATGCCGTGATTCTACAATCCCAGGTTCTCCTCCGTGTCCCCCGTGTCCTCTGTGTTTAAGCTCTTGATCTTTCCGATCTCAGCGGGCTCCTCTAAAAAATGCTACATTCAACCTTCATGTCTGCGCCCAATTCCAACTTCGTTCGCGCCTGTAAATCCCTGCCCGTGGAGCGCACACCGGTCTGGTTCATGCGGCAGGCGGGACGCTATATGCCCGAGTACCGGGCGGTGCGCAAGCAACACTCGCTGCTGGAAATCTGCAAGAAGCCGGCGCTGGCGGCTGAGGTCACCATCACCGCCGCGCAGTTTTTGGGAGTCGATGCTGCCATCATTTTTGCCGACTTGCTCCTGCCTCTTGAAGTGATGGGCCTTCCCTTTCACTTTTCCGCCGGAGAAGGTCCGGTTATCGAGAAGCCGGTGCGCAGCAAGGAAGACATCGCGAACTTGCGCACCGACCGCGCCGCCGAACTCGGATATGTTTCCGAGGCCGTGGGCCTGGTGGCGAAGCATTTCGGCGACCGGCTGCCGGTGATCGGATTTTGCGGTGCTCCCTTCACCCTCGCCAGCTACATGATCGAAGGCGGAGGTTCACGCAACTACATTCACGCCAAGAAGATGATGTACAACTCTCCCGGTGACTGGGATGCACTCATGGGCAAACTGGTGGCCGTGACCACCGCTTATTCCGCCGAGCAGGTGGACGCTGGCGCGGACGTGATCCAGATATTTGACAGCTGGGTGGGATGCCTCAGCGTGGAAGATTATCGCCGCTACGTGCTGCCGCACGTCACCGGCATGGTGAAACAGTTGCAGAAGACAGGCGCGCCCATCATTTATTTCGGCACCGACAGCGCCACGCTGCTGCCCGCGATGAAAGAGACGGGAGCTGACGTAGTCGGGCTCGACTGGCGCATTCCACTGGATGAGGGCTGGGCGCGGCTCGAACATGAATGTGCGGTACAGGGGAATCTCGATCCTGTGCTGCTGTTTGCTGACTGGAAGGAATTGAAGGCGCGCGCGGAAGATATTCTTCGCGGCGCCGCGGGACGTCCAGGTCACATTTTTAATCTCGGCCACGGAATTCTGCCGGAAACGCCGGTTGAGAATGTGAAGAACCTGGCTCGCTTCGTGCAGGAGTATTCGAAACCGGCTTCCGGCTTCCGCGCGCCGGCTTCCGGAAGCCGAGAGCCGGAAGCCGGAAGCCGCCTTCCATGACTCGCATTGCCATCATCGGCGGAGGGATCTCCGGCCTCGCCGCGGCCTTCGAACTTGAAGAGCTGCGCCGGAATGCGAGCGCCGATATCGAATACGTTCTCTACGAAGCGAGCGAGCGGCTGGGCGGTGTTCTTCGCACCGACAACATCGACGGCTGCATCGTCGAGGCTGGCCCTGATTCGTTCATCACCGAAAAACCCTGGGCAAGCGATCTCTGCCGTGAGTTGGGACTTGGCGACCAGCTCATCGGGTCCAACGATACCGAGCGCAAGACTTACATCTTGACGAAGGGGCGTCTTGTCGAAATGCCCGACGGCCTGATGTTCATGGTGCCGACGAAGATCGTGCCCACGGGCCTTTCGCCGTTGTTTTCGTGGAAAACGAAGCTGCGTATGTCGCAAGAACTGTTCCACCCGCCGCGCGTAGTCGATCACGACGAATCCGTGGCTGCATTCGTCGAGCGTCACTATGGTTCGGAGATGGTTGACCGGTTGGTCGACCCCTTGCTCTCCGGCGTCTATGGTGGAGAAGCTGCGAACCTCAGCGTGCGCGCGGTCCTGCCTCGATTCGCCGAAATGGAACGTACACACGGCAGCCTCGGGCGGGCCATGCTCGCCGCGCGGAAGAAGATGTCCGCTGAACCGCGGAAAGTCGCGCCGCCGCTATTTACTTCGCTGAAGAACGGAATGCAGCAACTGGTGGAGACTATCGTTCCCCGCCTGAAGGGAACGCTGCTCACCAACACGCCCGTGCAAGCGCTGCAAATCGAGGCGGGAGACTGGGTGGCTTCGGCGGGAATGCAATCCGACAGCTTCGACGCGGTGATCCTCGCTTTGCCTGCGCCGGCCGCCGCGCAGGTGCTGCGCATCGTCAGTCCCGAGCTTTCCGCCGAACTGGAGGCGATCCAGTACAGTTCCTCCATCACCGTGGGTCTGGGCTATGGTCGCGAGGTGCGGCAGGCTCTGCCTCCCGGCTTTGGATTTCTAGTGCCGCGGAGCGAAGGCAAGAAGCTGCTGGCGGTGACCTTCGTTCACAATAAATTTCCGCATCGCGCTCCGGACGATCGCGCTCTGCTGCGTTGCTTCTTTGCGGGAAGGAATGCGGAGAGTGTCTGGACGCTGGCCGACGAACAGATTATTGGAATCGTGCGCAACGAGCTGCAGCAGGTTCTGGGCCCGCAGATCAGCGGTCTTCGCGCCGAGCCGCTTTTCGCCCGCGTCTACCGATGGAAGTCGGCGATGGCGCAGTATGGCGTGGGACATCTCGATCGTCTCGACCGCATGGAACGCCTGCGCCAGCACTTGCCCGGACTCGCGCTGGCTGGCAACGCGTATCGGGGGATCGGCGTGCCGGACTGCGTCCGCTCCGGCCGGGGGGCGGCAAAATCGCTCGCAGGGACTTAGCTCGTTCCGTCTCGCGCCTGCGAAGTATGCAAAATGTTTGACGGAACGTTTTGACAAAAAGAAAAGGATATCAACGAGATGTTGATATCCCTTTCTTTTTATTGTTCGCTGAAACGGTAGCCTACGCACCGACCTGACTGTGAGATTCCTGTGCCGCCTCGTCGTAGGCGACTTCGCTCATCGGACTACGCGGGCGCGCTTTGCGGCCGAAGAAGGCTTCCTTCACCAGCTTGAAGATGGTACGGCGGTTCTCCGCGACCACCTTGACCCAGGCGAACTTGCCCATCATGGGGAAATAGATTCCGCGGAAACACATGCGGGCGATGAAGATATTGATGCGATAGCCCAGCGGCTGGTCTTCGAGCGAATCGACGGCATGGGCCAGCGCATCCGGGCTGTAGGCCTGCGCCCAGCTGTATTTCACTTCGGCGTGAGCCTCGTCGATAGTCATCTTCAGCGGAGTGTGGGCCATGGCGAAGGGAATGAACTCCTGCCAGTGCTTCACGCGCGTCAGGCGTCCCGCGGTTTCGAGGCGCTTGTAGAGCGGGGTTGCGGGCAACGGAGTTAACAGGCCAAAGATGGGCAGGCCCGGCGGCCAGGTGCGAACTTGCGAGAGTGTACGCTCGCCCACGCCAACGGTGTCGTTGTCCATGCCGAAAATAAATGATGTGATGGCGTAGACGTTGCGCTTGGCCAGGCGCTCGAGGACTTCAGCGTATTCGCCGGGCTTGTTGAATCCTTTGTTCACGTCTTTGAGATTCGTGGGATCGATCGACTCCATGCCGATGAATACCCACTTGCCGCCGGAAGCGGCGATCAGGTCGATGAGTTCTTCATCGCGCAACAGGTTGGCGCTGATCTGTGCGACCCAGTGTACCTGCGCGCCGGCTGCGATAATGTCGCGCAGCAGCGACTTGGTGCGCTTCACGTTGATGGCGAAATTGTCGTCGATGAAGAATACGGCGATCTGCCCTTTTTCAGTGCGGGCGCGCGCCTTCAGCAGCAGAAGTTCGTTAACCACGCTCTCATTGGTGCGAAAGCGGATGGAGTCGCCGAAGAATCCAGTCACGGTGCAGAACTCGCAGCCGTAGGGACATCCCCTTCCAGACTCGACGGGGATGATGCGAAATGTCCCCCAACCTGCGCCCACCTTCTTAAGCAGCGGGAACGCGGATTTGGGAACGAGGTTGAACTGGGCAAGGTCGATCGAGTCCCACGGAATCACAGGATATTGTTTCAACGACGGCTTGCGCTCTTTGCCGGATTCGTCGACCGGCGTGTAGATCTCCTTCAACTCGCCGCGCGCGGCGTCGTTCACGATCTGTGGCCAGGTTTCGTCGGCTTCGCCGAGAGCAACGGCATCGGCGTGACGCGGGCCACCGTCGCGGCCCAGTGCTTCATCGGCTAGTTCGGTGACGTGCGGTCCGCCCATCACAACTTTCACACCGGTTGCCCGAACGGCATCGGCAATGCGGTAGGCCTTCGCAATCATGCGCGTCATGGCCCCTATGCCGACTAAATCGATCTTCTCGTCGCGGACATACTGGGCGATCTGCGCCTCATCCATGGGCTTGGCGTTGCCGTCGATGAGCAGAACTTCATGGCCGGGCGGGGTGAGTGACTGCAGAAGAAACATCCAGAGGTGAGGCATGAAATTGCGGGTGACACCATTGTCGGGGTTATATAGCAGGATTCTCATGACCGCTCCCTCCCGGAGAGCGAACGTGCTTTAAAGTACGTACGAACGTACGTCACCGCACGGAAGCGTCACGAGCGATGCCAAAGACTTGGCAAATCTACTTATATTTCGTGGTGAAATATTTGACGGGAAATCCGGAACCCGACAATTGTACACCCAGCGTGCAAATAGCTACTGCAAAAGTCCGTCCATCTGAACAATATCGGTATCGCCTTCGCCCACGGCGGCGAACACCCATTTCCCGTCCGATGACCAGGAGACACGGCGTGCGATGAAAGTGCGCTTCTGACCAAAATCGGTTATGCGTCTCGCTTTTCCGTCGGCGGCCGACACCAGCCAGATGTTCGTTCCCAGTTCATCATCGAGAGGTACCGCCAGCGACTTCCCATCGCGTGAAATCACGGGCTGGAAGCCCTGCCAGATCGGTACGCGCTCCCCGGAAATCCGGGCCAACAGCTTCGATGGTCCGTTCTCAGGACGGGCCACGCGTAGTTCGTAGTCCAGCAAGCCGTTCAAGTTCTGCAGCGGAACCACGTAGTACAGCGCCGAACCGTCCGGTGCTACAGCCGGCCCACGTGCGTTGTCCGAACGTACGAGAGCCGCGGAGCCACCTTCCACCGGAGACTTCATCATCCGAAAGCTCCCTGTATCCCGCACCGGCGACGACTCGGCGTAGTACAGCCATTTACTATCTCCCGACCACGTTGCCCAAGTGCCCTCGGGAATGGCTAAACGCAGAGCGCTTCCATCGGGATGGATGAGCCAGTATCCCACGCCCCGCCCCAATCCAGACGGCCGGGTAGTAGCAAATGTGATGAAATTTCCGTCCGGGGACCAAATTGGGACTCCTATCACCTCGTTTGAGCCGTTTTCATAAGTGATCTGGTGGGTCTCGCCGCTCGCCAATTTCATGATCCACAGGTTGCCATGTCCGCCATTATCCGACAGGTACACCAGTTCGCTGTCATTGGGACTCAGGCTGGGAGCCTGAACTTGCCCGGTCTGATGAGTGATTTGCAGAGCGCGCCGCACGTTCTCCGCGGGCTCTCCATCCACCGGAAACTTCCAAATATCGAACTGCATGTGCTTGCGGCTGACCACGATTCGTCCGTCGCGATCGATGTCTGGATTTTCATCTCCCGCTTCGCCAAATGTAAGTTGACGCAAGTCTCGGCCTGCTGGAGATATCGTCCACAGGTGCATGGTTGGGAGGTACAGTACTGTGCTGCCCTGGGCGGAGCTGTAGAGCAGACGGGAACCATCGGGCAGCCACGCCAGTCCGCTCATCAGCGTATTGTCGTCAGTCACCTGCCGCGGGGAGCCTCCGGATGCCGATACCACGTAGACATCGTCGGCCCAGTTTTCGCGACTGTGCAGATACGCAATAGTGCCGTCATCGGGCGACCAGCGCGGTTGCCGATAACTGAAGCTGACGGCTTCCTGCATCACAACCTTCGCATTCGATCCGTTGCGGTCGGAGATTGCGAGTTCCATCTGCTTGCCATTCAGTCTGAAAAAAGTGAGCCGCTTGCCGTCGTGACTCACGTCCGCCCCGCTCATGCTGGAGATCAGGCGGCGCGGCGCGCCGCCCAGCGCAGAAATCTCCCAGAGCGCACCTTGCGCATCCCCTTCCGGAGGCGGAGTGTAGTAAATGAGAGCCGCGGAATCCTGCGACCACCTGGGCTCAAGATGCTTGCCGGCGTCGTGCGTGATCTGAAGAGGCGGCCCTCCTGCCAGCAAACGAATCCAAATCTGCCGCGACCCGGTTGAATCACTGACGAAGGCGACCGACTTGCCGTCGGGGGAAAATGCCGGGCTGTCCTCCAGTCCGGCGAAATCGGTGAGGCGAAGGAACTTCACAGCGCGATGATCCGGTCGCTGTCTTCCCCCGTACCACAATCCCGCGCCCGCGGCAGCTAGAATCGCAAGACAGGCGATCAGCCACCTGATCAAGCGCGCTTTGTTCTGGCTTTGAGTCGGCGCTAGCGAAGCGGTAGTTGCCTCGGAATCTGGTGAGGCGGTTTCCAGGTGGAATGCCAGGTCGCGCGCCGACTGAAAGCGCTCTTCCGGATTTTTCTCCAGGCAATGGCGGACAATGCGGTCCAGCGCAGATGGAATGTTTCGACCGCTGGCCCGCAGGTCGGGTGGATCTTCTTTCAGGATGGCGCTCGCCCGGTCGGCGGCGCTTCGTCCGGCGAAGGCCCGTTGTCCGGAGAGCAGCTCGTACAGCACAACTCCAAAACTGAAAATGTCGGATCGAGGGTCAGCTTTCTCTCCGCGCACCTGTTCTGGAGACATATACCCGGCGGTTCCCAGCACGACTCCCTTGCCCGTCTCGTCCTGCAGTTCCAGGTTGGTGGAGGTTGCGTCGCCGGCTTCGGGCGCGGTCAACTTGGCCAGGCCGAAGTCCAGAATCTTGCTGCGGCCATCGCGACAGACGAAGAGGTTCTCTGGCTTCAGATCGCGATGAACCATTCCCTTGTCATGCGCCGCGGAGAGTCCGTGCGCAATCTGAACCGCCAACTCAACCGCTTTGCGCGCAGGAAGCGCTCCGCCAGCCAAGCGATCGCGCAGGTTTGAACCCTCGAGCAGCTCCGTCACCAGATAGGGAGCACCGTCGTGGGTACCGACATCGTAGACCGCAAGAATGTTGGGATGATTGAGTGCGCCGGCGGCTCGCGCTTCCTGCTCGAAGCGCCGCAACCGGTCAGGATCGCGGCAGAAGTACGCAGGCAAAACTTTGACCGCAACCTCGCGGCCCAGGCGCGGATCCCGCGCCCGGTACACTTCGCCCATGCCGCCCGCGCCCAGGGACGCGACAATCTCGTAGGGCCCGAGTTTCGTTCCAGCCGCAAGCGCCATGTGTTGGGTGGAATTATACGTGGGTTAGGCGGGAATTTCGGCCTGCTTTTGATTCCCCTCGCGGCGCAGACGCGCCGCGACCAGGCGGATTTCGTCGTAGGTAGAGGTGGTCACTCCGGAAACGTCGGCCATCGTTTGACGCAGCTCGCCTATTCGTCGCGCTGATAGAAGATGAACCACTTTGGCTCGATCGCTCGCATGTAAACATGGGCTGGCAGACTTGCCGCCTTGTCTAAATCAGGTAGGGGGGTGCCCTCCTGGCCATAATCGCCCGGCACGTACTCAATCCCTTTGGCCCAGCCCGGCCCGATTGCCGTGCCCTCAACGGCAAACATAAACCTCACTGTACCGGTGGGCCCAGTCATCGCCACTTGAAGCCCGGGACGAATCTGGGATATCAGGTTCTTGTACTCGTCCCGCCTGGGCCGGTCGGGTTTGTTTGGGTCGCTGCCCAACAGGTACCGGCCGCGCCGCGCATCCTCCGTCGCCATTTTCTGCAGCTGTTCGAAAGCCCGGCGATGGGCGTGAAAAGTCGAAATCAACTCTTGGTCCTTGGGCTCCACTGGCTTTGAGGCTCGACAGCCTCCCCCCCAAAGCATGCAGGATGCCAGGGCGAGACATCCCAGAACCAAGCCTGGTTTTGAACCAGCCGAAAGCGCCATGTGTGGGTGGAATTATACGTCGGCTAGGCGGGAATTTCGGCCTGCTTTTGATTCCCCTGGCGGCGCAGACGCGCCACCACCAGGCGGATTTCGTCGTAGGTGATCTCGGGCGGGAGAGCGTCTTTCAGCGTCTTCAGGCGCTCCAGGCGGTCCAAGCCGAGAGTTGCGCAAGCGGCTTCAATCATCAACTGGCGGCTGCGATCGATCCAGTCGGCGCGGAATTCTAACTCGCCTTTTTCCACCAGTCCGGCGACTGCGTTCACCACAGTTGAGATCTGGCGCCCGCGGATGCGCGCTATGTCGTCGAAGCTCTTGCCTTCTTCCAACAGCCGCAGAGTCTCTAGTGCCGGAGCTGTTTTCTTCTCGGGCAGCGGGGCAGCGCGCGCACCTTCGCGATACTTCCGCAACGCGGAGAGAATTCCTTGACCATACAGATCCGCTTTGCGCTCGCCGATGCCGGTGATGTTCAGCAGGTCCGCGATCGAACTGGGCTTCAAGTGGCAGATCTCATCCAGGGAACTGTCGTGCAGTACCACGTATGCGGGCATGCCTTGCTCCTTAGCAGTCGTCCGGCGCCACTCGCGCAGATACTCGCGCAACTCCTGATCGGCGTCGGCCACTGGACTGGGCACGACTCGAACTCCGCCAGAACCGGTGCTCGCGGCGCGGCGAACGGCTGCAGAAGTGGCCTTTTCCGTGAGCCAGACGGGCGCGGCTTTGCAAACGTCGCAGGCCCCGCATGATGTCCACTTTGGAGTCTCGCCGAAATGGGTGCAAATCTGGCGGTGGCGGCATTTTCCCGACTCGGCGAAGGCGCGAATCGTGTGGTATCGCTGCCAGGCGCGGTCGCGCTCGGCGGCATCGAGAATCTGGTTGGCGAAATATCCGAGCAGGCCCGCGTCCTGCTTGCGCCAGAGCAGGATGCAGTCGGCGGGTTTGCCGTCGCGCCCGGCGCGTCCTGCCTCCTGATAGAACTGTTCGACTGACTTGGGCAGCGCGAGATGGATGACCGCGCGCACGGTCGCCTTATTGATGCCCAATCCGAAGGCGATCGTGCCTACGAGCACGCGCACTTCGTCCGACATCCAGCGCTCCTGGTTGCGGCGGCGATCGCTGGAATTCATTTTGGCGTGATAGCCGACGGCGGCGATTCCCTGGTCCTCCAGAAAATCCACGGTCTCTTCTACTTTCGCAATGGTGGGAGAGTAGACGATTACGTTTCCCTCTTCGTAGTGGCGCAGCGCAGTCACCAGGAGCGCGGTATGTTCCACGCTGTCGCACTGGCGCACCAGGTAGCGAAGATTGGGGCGGTGAAAACTGGCAATGTATTTGTCGGGATTGCGCAGCTCGAGTTGGGTCAGAATATCGTGCCGCACATGCTGCGTGGCGCTCGCGGTGAAGGCGGCGATGGGGTGATCGGGAAACTTTCCGCGCAGACGGCTTAACTGGCGGTACTCGGGGCGGAATTCGTGTCCCCACTCGGAAATGCAGTGAGCCTCGTCGATCGCGAAGAATGAAATGGGCACCTGCTGCAGCCAGCTGAGGGTGTCGGCGCGCTGCAGGCGCTCGGGAGAAAGATAGAGCAGCCGGAAAGCGCCTTCGCGCGCCTGCCGGATGATGCGGCTTTGTTCTTCGTTGCTGATGGAACTGTTCACGACCGCGGCGGGAATCCCCATCTGGGCGAGTTGCGCCGCCTGATCCTGCATGAGCGCAATCAGCGGAGAAATCACGATGGTGGTTCGCTCGGAGACGACCGCGGGCAACTGGTAGCAGAGAGACTTGCCTCCGCCGGTCGGCATCACGACGCAGGTATCGTGTCCGGCGAGCAGGCTGCGCACGATGCGTTCCTGCAGGGGCCGAAACGAACTGTAGCCCCAGTATCGCCGCAACGGGGTCAGCAGGTCGGCGTCTGGGGTCATGAAATCCAGTATAGGGCGTGTGGGAAGAAGGAAGCTCGCGCCGCGTCGGTTTTAGGGCGACTGGCTCCCAAACCGGGACCTCGCAAGCTTTGAGCCTTTGTCATTCCGAGGAGCGCAGCGACGAGGAACCTGCTGTCGCTGGCAGCGGCACGATCTCACGGTGGCCGCGAACGCTCGCTGCCGGATGCGTCTTTTCAAACGCAATCCAGGTGAGCGCGATTACCACGAAACAGAACACGCTGCCTTCCGGGCCGACCGACCCTCCGCTCAGCCAGTCTGCGCCGTGCAGAGACGAACTCAACAGATGTCCGGGAGATTTCATTCCGCTGTCGGGCACGGAATAGAAGAACGTCTCGCCCCAATCCCATGCCGCGTGAAAACCCACGGCGAACCAGAGGCTGCCGGTACGGCGCAGGGTGAAGCAGAAAAATAATCCGATGGCCGCGGCGGCGAGCGCGCCCTGCCATTGCTCACCGGGGTTGCCGAGATGCATCCAGCCGAAGAGCGCAGAAAGGGCCAGCGCAGCGGGCCAGAAGCCGGTTCCGCGGGCGAGCGTGAACTGGGAATATCCGCGGAAGAAAAACTCCTCATAGAGCCCAACCGCCAGGAACATGGCCGCCCAGAAGCTGCCGAACTTGGCCAGTCGCAGGCCATGCAACACCAGGTGTCCGAAGTCGAAGGCGTGAACCTCGTAGAGCGCAACCATGAGCAGGCTGATGGCGGAAAATCCCCACAGAATTCCCTTCCAGAACGATGGCTCGAGTGCGCGCTGGACCGCTAGTCCATAGGATCGCCATGGGCGACGTTCGATCCGCGCCAGGAAGACAGCTGGAATGGTCGCGGCTAAGAACAGGCTGCATTCGTCTGCGAGCGTCCAGAGCGTTATCGTCGGATGGGCCAGCAACAACGATATCTGGCGCAGCGCGGAATAGACGACCGCGTAGAACACAAGACCCCAACCGGGACGCAGGCCGTCCGGCCCCAGGAAAAGCGTGCGCGCGTACGTGGGCTGAGTGGCGACGGCAAAGGTGGGACCGGAGGGCGCTCGGGCTGGACTCGGCTCTGAACTCGGCTCCGGGCTCGGCTTCGGACGTGGCTCCGGGCTTGGCTCCGGACTCTGAGTTCGACTGCGCTCCGCATTTACGTCGAGTTCACTCACGTGAGGATGGACTCCGCAAAAATCATCTTCGCAATCTTTCCGCAAACGGCCTCCGACATGGTAAAACACTCGGCTCGACCTTATGCGTCCATATTTCACGCGCGAACGTTTTGGAAGGCCGCAGTTTCTGGCGGGGCTGTTGCTGGTTTGTTTTCTGGCGCAGGCCTTGTGGCTGGTGCATGCCGAGTTGCGCGCCGCTGCTGAGCCTTACGGTCAGGAAGCGCTGCGCATCAGCGAAGGGTGGAAGCAGTGGCATGGGCGGGGCGTGGCCGGGGCTCCTTTTTTGGACGCTGCCGGCAACGCCGCAGAAGATCCGTTTCGCGGCGACGACCGGGGCTTTGATACTGAGCATTCGCCGCTGCCGTCCGTCGTCTCCGCCGCGCCGCTGCTGGCCTGGCCGCACGATTTTGACAGCGATTCGGCGGCCTACTGGCGCTGGCTGCCGCGGATTCCGTTCCTCGCCTGTGGGCTTTTTCTGGGCGCGTCGTTGTGGTATGTGGCGCGGCGGCTGTGCGGCAACACCGGAGGCTTCATCGCACTCACTCTGTACTGTTTTTCGCCCTCTCTCATTCAGGCCAGCGCGGTGTGGCATACCGAACCGGAGATCGTTGCGGCGTGGGGTGCGTTTGGAACGATCTTCACGGCAATCGCAGTTGCACATACGTTGTATGCTCCGCGCGAAGTGGTGCTGTGGAACTGGCGGCGCATCGTATTGCTGGGAGTTGCGCTCGCGATTGCTGTGGGGGCCCAGTTTTCTCTGATCGTGCTGGTGCCGATGGCTCTGGGATTTCTGCTCTACGTCGCCCCGGTGCGGCGGCAGGCGGGAGTGGTCATCTGGATGGCGGCTTGCGGGGTGGGATTGGTTTTGTTGTTCGCGATGTACTCTTTTCACGTGCATGCGTTTGCGGGAAGCATGCGGCACGCGATTTTCTGGGGAGCGACTTGGCGCGGATTGACGGTGTTGGGAGTCTATAAGCAGGTGGCGGTGCAGATGGGACGCGCGTGTCCCGCGCTCGCCCTGGGGCTTCCGGTCGCGGTGGTGACCTACGCCGTTTGGCCGCGCACACGCTACTTTGGCAACACCGCGCCGCTGCTGGTCGCTGTATTGTTTTTGATTTTGGGAATGGCGCATCCGCACGTTGGGGGTGCGGGATTTCTGCTAGCGATGATTCCATTCTTGTTTATCTTTGTCTCTGGAGTGCTGGCGGACTTGCTGGAGACGCCGCAGCGGCCTCTGATGATGGCGTGCGTGGTTGGGTTGCTGGCGGCGTATGTGGTTTGGAGCCTGGTGAATCTGGCGCAGGTGCCGCGAGGCTGACCCGTTGCTTTCTTGCAACAGACGCGCGACTCATCCGCGAGAACGATGTGCCGCACTCCTTTCGCCCGAAGGGAGTGCGGCACAATCAGGTTTACGCGCCTTCGGGGGAGTGGAGCACCCGGAACGAATTGCCGCCGCCCGAGAATACGAGCAACAATGCATCGTCGCCCTTCTTAACGTTCGCCAGGGCTTGCTGCACATCACTCGCGGACTGGACTTTGTGGCGGTTGACTTCGAGGATGATGTCGCCCTGCTGCAGTCCAGCATTGTCGGCTGGGCTGCCTGGCTTCACTTCCTCGATCACGGCGCCGTGGATTTCGCGCGGTGCCTGAATTTGCTCGCGCAGCTCAGGCGTCAGGTCGCTGAGGCCGATGCCCCAATGCATTTTGCCTTCGCCTTTACCAGGCTCGTCACTGCCCTCCGCCGTGCGCTTTCCGAGTTCTTCGAGGGTGACGGGAACGGTCATGCTCTTACCGTCGCGCAGAACCTTGAGCATGATTTTCGAGCCAGGCTGTTTCTGACCGACCAGCACCTGGAGTTCGCCGGCGTCGCTGACTTTTTGACCGTCGATTTCGGTGATAACGTCGCCGATCTGAAGGCCGGCTTTGGCTCCGGGCGAATCAGGATCGACCTGGGTCACGACTCCGCCGGTCGCGGTGGATTCGTCGAAGAACTTCGCATTCTCCGGAGTCACGTCGGCGATGCCGATGCCGATGTGGCCGTGGCTGACTTTGCCATCGCGGATCAGGGCCTCAACCGTGGGCCGGACAATCTGCGAGGGGATCGCGAATCCCATGCCGGAGAAGCTGCCGGATGAGGAAATCAGGAACGTGTTGATGCCGACGACTTCGCCTCGGGCATCGACCAGCGGGCCGCCGGAGTTGCCGGGGTTGATGGCGGCGTCGGTCTGGATGAATTCGCCGGGCTTGGTGCGATCGCTGGGATCGGGATTGGCGCGATTAATAGCACTGACGATGCCGCGGGTTACGGTGAAACGGAATCCGTAGGGATTACCGAAGGCCAGCACGGTTTGTCCCGGGCGGACTTCCTTTGAGTCCCCCCAGGGAGCGCTGGCCAGATCTCTGTCGTTGACTTTTAGAACGGCCAAGTCTGTAAGAGGATCGGCGCCCACAAGTTTCGCTTTCAAAACGCGGCGATTACTGGTGGTGACGCGAATGTCGACGGCTCCATCGATCACGTGGTTGTTGGTGACGATGTATCCGTCGGGAGAAATAACCACGCCGCTGCCCATGCCGTGCTCGATCTGCGGTTGGCGCTGCTGCATGTGCGGACCGAAGAATTGGCCGAACGGGCCACCTTGGCCGAAGAACTGTTGCATGTCGTCGGGCATCCTGCCGTTTGTTTCTTTGGTGTGAGAAGTGACGGTGACGTTGACGACCGCGGGTGTGACGCGGGCCGCGAGCGTTTCCATCGCCTTGTCGAGGGCCAGCAGGGCGCCGACGCTGTCGGTGTCGAGCGGGGCGGCGGCAGGAGCGGCAGAGGCTGCGCTGGCCGGGGACGGCTTGGCGAATTCGTAGGTTGTGAGCGAAGCGACGAGGGCCAAGGCGAGCATTGGGATGGCCAGACGCCGCGCCCAGGTTATTGAGCTGTCTTTCCAATTTGAGAGGTTCATTTTTGCGAAGTTCATTGAGTTACATCCTTTTCGAGAGTGGGTACAACTAATTCGTTAGTTTCTAAAACTGCAGTTCCGCGAGTTGACGTGCTTGGTTTCATGATTACGTTTGCTTTGCGGGAATCAGGTTGCTGTCGGGATCGACGACGGGATGGAAAACCATTACGCGCCACAACTGGATCTGCAATACCGGCTGATCCGGGTTTCCATTTTCGTTGCCTTCGATGACGACGAACAGAGTCTCGGTGAAGACGGGTGCGAAATCTGAATTCGTCAGGTGAACATTTACTTCTGCGGCGTCGGTCGGAAGAACTTTCTCGGGGCGAGCATTTACCTGAGCAGGTTTATTGCGGTGAACCGTGGCGCAGGTTGCCAGATTCGAAGGCTGCGCCGCGACGGAGCGCGAGGAGTTTTGCAATGAGTGCGGAGCCTCACGCAAGTTGAAGCTCGCCGGCACGAGGTGCGCTTGGGGTCCTGAGGTTTCCAGAGAGGCGCTCAGGGTAGCCGCCGACTTCGTGGTGGAGCCGACTCCTGGAGCAATCGCCGCGACTAGAGGAGTTGCCGAACGACCGGATGCGCTGTCGCTAAACGCAATCAGCCGTGGCGCTCTGGAAACGCCGAGGACACAGACGAGGGCGAAGGCAGCGACGAGAGAAGCGGCGGGCTTCCAGACGCTTCCGGTTCCTGGGGCGCGATTCACATCGAGAATCCGTGCGACGCGGAGCGAGGTGTGGCGAATTTTTCCGAGCGCGGCGTGAGCCAGAGCGACGCCGCGTTGAATGAAAGTTTTTTCGGCGAGATGCGCCAGGCATTCCGCGTAGGCTCGCGGGCTTGCGGTTTCGGCTAGAACGGCATCGTCGCAGGCCATCTCGCGTTCCAGCGACACACGCCTCTCGATCCACCAGACGGCGGGATGGAAGAAGAAGAGCGCCATGACTATTTTTTGGGCCAGGTTGGTCCAGTCGTCCCAGCGGCGGAGGTGAGCGAGTTCATGCAGCAGGATCTGATTCAAGTCGCTGGCAGAGAGTTCCTGCATTACCCAGCGCGGGAGCACTACTGCGGGCTTGATGAGTCCGATGGCCGTCGGAACCTGCACCTGGTCGGAGGTGCAGAGGATTACGCGGCGAGTTGATTGGTTGCGGTTAAGAGTTTCCTGCAGTTGAGGTTCTAATGACGCGGGGTCAACCGCGACGCAACTCTTGCGCAGAGTGTAGAGATGCCAAAGACTTCGCCCAACGCCGAGCAGATGCCAAGCTGCGATTACTGTCCAACCAGCAAACAAATAAATCGCCCAGGAACTGGGCATGCTAATGGCGGGACGGACTACGGTCTCCCCGGAAATATTGCCCGCGTTCGGCCACCATGCTGCACCAAATAAGGGTAAGACTGCGATCGCGACCAGCGCGGAGAACCATACCGCAAATCGTGCTCCCGAATTCTGACAGCTCGATACCCGCAAGATTCCGCCCGCGAAAAGCGCGACGAGCGTGCCTTCCAGCAGGCAGTCCACGATCTGATAGTCAACGATCCGGAGGGTTGACGCCTGGGCGATCGCACTCAACTCGAACGTCATGGGTGGCTCACTTGCTCCCTTCCAGCAACTGGCGCAGACGATCGAGTTCCTCGGCATCGATGCTGGTCTCTTCGAGAACGTTCAGCACGAGTTGTTCGTTCGAGTTGCCGAAGAAGCGGCTGACCAGGTGGCGCACTTCGAAGCGTGTGGCATCTTTCCGATTCATCTGGGGGGTGTATACATGAGCCCGTTTGTCTTTGACGTGCTTCACATACCCCTTCTTTTCGAGGATACGGATGATCGTCAGGACGGAGTTGTAAGCGACGGCAGGCTTGGCAGGAAAAGCCCCTAAGACCTCGTGGACGGTCGCCGAGCCGCGGTCCCAGAGGACGTTCATAATGCGCAACTCGGCTTCGGTCAGGGTTGCGGACTTGTTACGGGCCAACGGCTTCGGCTCCTTCCTGGGCTCTGCCAGATCGCTACAAGGTAAGACGTAGCGGCCGGCAAAACGTCAACTAATTTGTTAGTTGCACAGTCGTTGGGGCGAGTTGCTTCGGGTTCTCTGGAAAAGAGCGAGCTTCTGAGGAGATCTTAGTAAGTAATTGACAATACGCGAGATGCTCGTCGATACGATCACGATTTTGGGGTGGTGGTTGGCAGCTGCAGGTATTGCCGGGCGTTGTTGTAGCAGATGTCACGGATGAGCCGGCCGAGAACTGCGCCGTCATTGGGAAGTTCGCCGCGGGTGACATCTTGTCCGATGAGGTCGCAGAGGACGCGGCGGAAATATTCGTGGCGGGGGTAGGACATGAAGGAGCGCGAGTCGGTGACCATGCCGATGAAACGCGAGAGCAAGCCGACGTTCGAGAGCGCATCAAGCTGCGAGGTGATGCCTTGCTTCTGGTCGAGGAACCACCAGGCGCTGCCGTACTGGATCTTGCCAGGGCGTTCTCCGCTCTGGAAGCAGCCGATTAGAGTCGCGAACTGGAAAGTGTCGGACGGGTTTACGTTGTACAGGATCATCTGCGGCAGAGCGTTTTCCTGCGCGAGCAGGTCGAGGTAGGCGGCGAGCGGGCTAGCCTGGGAGAAGTCGCCGATGGTGTCGAAACCGGCATCGGCCCCCAGCGTTCGGCGGGCCGCGGTGTTCACGTTGCGCTGCGCGCCGAGGTGGAGTTGCTTGGTCCAGCCTTTGGCGGCGTCGAGGGGGCCGAAGAAAAGCATCATGAAGGAGGCGAATTGCGTGCGCTCGTCATCGGTGATGGCGTGACCCGAGCTGGAGTGGCCTTCGCGGGCTTTCGCGAAGATTGCGGCGGCCGCTCGCTCGGAGCAGGGCGTGGCGTAGCAGTGGTTCAATCCGTGGTCGGAGAGGCGGCAGCCGAGCGAGTGAAAATAGTCGTGGCGGGATTTCAGAGCCTGCAGGAAAGTTTCGAGGTTCTTTATGTCGATGTTGGCTGCCTGCGCGAGGCGGTCGACCCAAGGTAGAAATTCGACGTCGCCGATGGCGAGAGCCTTGTCGGGACGAAAGGCGGGAAAAACTTGGGTTGGCAGATTCGATTTTGCGATTGCGAGATGATGGCGGAGGTCATCCGTGGGATCGTCGGTAGTGCAGACGAGTTCGACACGAAATTTCTGCAGAATGGCCTGCGCGGTCAGGCCCGAGGACAGAGCGGCGTTGGCGCGTTTCCAGATCGACGGCGCGGATTTTTCGTCCAGTAACTCAGTGATGCCGAAGTAGCGCTGCAGTTCGAGATGCGTCCAGTGGTAGAGCGGATTGCGCAGGGTGTACGGAACGGTGCCCGCCCAGGCTAGAAATTTTTCGTAGGGAGGAGCGTCTCCGGTGATGTATTTTTCAGAGACGCCGTTGGCCCGCATGGCGCGCCATTTATAGTGGTCGCCTTCCAGCCAGATTTCGAAGAGGTTGGCGAACTGGCGATTCTCGGCGATGTCGCGCGGGGAGAGATGGCAGTGGTAGTCGAGGATGGGCTGCGGAGCGGCGAACTCGTGATAGAGACGCCTGGCTGCGGCGTTGGTCAGCAGGAAGTCTTCGGTGAGAAAGCCATTCATATCTGCAAAATCATGGGCGCCATGCTGCGGCCTGAAATGCTGTCTGGAACGCCAGATGCAAATCGGCGATTCAAGCGATAAATCATATCAGTTCAGCAAGACCTTGACGGATGGGCCCTGCGCCATGTGTAGTGATGCACGATGCCAGTTCACGATCCGGCATGCATACTCCATTGAATACTCCTGAGAGTCCACGCGGCACGCCCACCGTTTCGGAAGCGCTCTCCCGTCCGCCTGCGACGGGGATCGGCCACCGGCGCTGGTTGATCTGTGGCCTGCTGTTCTTTGCGACCACGGTGAATTATATGGACCGCCAGGTAATCGCGCTGCTCAAGCCGACTCTGCAAATCCAGTTTGGCTGGACCGAAAACGGATACGGCAACATTGTTTTCGCATTCACCTGCGCCTACGCCATCGGATTGCTGTTCATGGGAAAGCTGATCGACCGGCTGGGGACGCGCAAAGGCTTTTCGATCGCGGTGTTTGCCTGGAGCCTGGCGGCGATGGCCCATGCGGCTGCGGGCTCAGTAATTCAGTTTGCCGTGGCCCGCTTCAGTCTGGGGCTTGGAGAATCCGGCAGTTTCCCGGCGGCGGTGAAGGCGGTAGCGGAATGGTTTCCCAAGCGGGAGCGTGCCATGGCCACGGGCCTGTTTAATTCCGGCTCGAACATCGGCGCGATCGTGACGCCGCTGGTCGTGCCGTGGATTACTTATCGTTTTGGATGGCGCATGGCGTTCATCGCCACCGGCAGCATCGGATTCATTTGGATTTTGTGTTGGCTCTGGCTTTACCGGCGCCCGGAAGAAGAGCGGCGAGTGTCGACCGCAGAACTGGCTTACATTCAGAGTGATCTCCCAGACAGTGGAGCCGCCGCGAAGGCAACCATTCCATGGGGAACGCTGCTAACCCACCGCCAGGCGTGGGCGGTCGCGGCGGGAAAGTTTTTTACCGACCCCATCTGGTGGGTGTATCTGTTCTGGATGCCGGATTTTCTGAGCCGCAATCTTGGGCTGAGCTTGATGGGCATGCGACTGCCGCTGTTCGTTATCTACACCGGCGCGAGCGTTGGCAGTATCGGTGGGGGATGGCTTTCGTCTTCCCTTTTGAAGCGCGGGTGGACCGTAAATACCAGCCGTAAAACCGCGCTTCTGGTTTGCGCGCTGGCGGTGACGCCCATCATGATCGCGGCGCGTACTACGGATGCGTGGCTGGCGGTTTTGCTGATTGCGATTGCCGCGGGAGCGCATCAAGGGTGGTCGGCGAACATCTATACGCTGGCTTCCGATATGTTTCCTCGGAACGCGGTTGCTTCCGTCGTAGGTTTCGCCACCATGGCTGGAGCGATCAGCGGAATGTTTGTGGCCAAGGCCGTAGGCTACATTCTGCAACGCACAGGTTCGTACGTGCCGGTGTTCGTGATGGCCGGGTTGGCTTATCTGGTGGCTTTCGGTTTTGTGCAGATGCTGGCGCCGCGGCTGAAACCGGCGCAGGTTTGATGAGCGCGGGTTTGGTCTTGTGTATACTCTTTCGGCTTCGACGAGAAATACTTTTCAGCTCGCGCCAATAAGGCTTTGGACTTTCGTCAACATATGCTGATCAAAATATTCCAAGATAAGGTCTCGTTGAGCCGCGCGGCCGCCGAGCAGGCTGCGACGGCAATTCGGCAGGCGATCGTGGAACGGGGCCGGGCTCGGATCATCGCGGCCACGGGTGCGGCGCAATTCGATTTTCTGAATGCGCTGACCAAGGCGTCGGGCATCGACTGGGCGCGGGTCGAGGCTTTTCATCTGGACGAGTACATCGGGCTTCCGGCGACGCATCCGGCCAGCTTCCGCAAGTTTCTGATGGAGCGGTTGGTGAGGAAAACGGGAATCGTGAATTTTCATTTTATCGAGGGCGACGCGCCTGATCCGTCTGTGATTGTTCGTGAGGTGGGCAAGCAGCTGGCGTCGGCGCTGATCGATGTCGCGTTTCTGGGAATTGGAGAAAACGGGCACATCGCATTCAACGATCCGCCCGCCGATTTCACGACCGAAGATCCATACATTATCGTGAACCTGGACGAGGCCTGCGGGCGGCAGCAGGTGGGCGAAGGGTGGTTCGCCGATATTTCGGAAGTTCCAACGCGCGCCATCTCGATGTCGCCGCGGCAGATTCTTAAAGCGCGAGAATTAATCGTGGTGGTTCCGGATAAGCGGAAGGCCCAGGCGGTGAAGATGTGCTTTGCGGGAGAAATCTCGCCCATGGCACCGGCGTCGATTCTGCGCAGGCATTCCAATGCGACGGTTTATCTGGATCGGGACGCGGCTTCGCTGTTGAGTCCGGCGCTGCAGAAGGCGTTGAATGCGGAATCGCAGGTGACGGTGAGTTCGTGACGGTCTGACGCAGTCCCATCCAAATGGCGAGTGCCCAGAAGCCGATTGCGTCGTTGCGCTGGTGGATTGGCGGTCTGCTGTTCGCTTCCACGGTGATTAACTACATCGATCGCCAAACGCTTTCGCTGCTCGCTCCCTATCTCAAACTTGAATATCACTGGACCAATTCCGACTATGCCAATATCGCGATTGCGTTTCGGGTGGCGTATTCCATTGGGCAGACGGGCTTCGGCAGGCTCATGGATCGCACGGGGACGCGCCGCGGCCTGACGCTCTCGGTGATCTGGTATTCGGTAATCTCGATGCTCACGTCGCTCGCGAGCGGCTTCTACAGCTTCGCCACCTTTCGCTTTCTGCTGGGCGCGGGAGAGTCCGCGAACTGGCCGGCTGCTACCAAGGCAGTCTCGGAATGGTTTCCAAAACGCGAGCGTGCCTTGGCGACGGCGCTGTTCGATAGCGGGTCTTCCATCGGCGGGGCGGTCGCGCCGTTTATCGTGTTGTGGATTTATTTTCGCTGGGGCTGGCAGCCGGCATTCATGGTTCCGGGCACGCTCGGTTTCCTTTGGCTGATTGCCTGGCGATGGCTGTACTATCCGCCGGAGACCCATAGCCGGATCGGTCCGGTTGAACTGGCGATGATTGTTGCGGACAAACGCGAATCGGATGCGCCGCAGGATGGTAAGTCGCGTCCCCGATGGCGCGACTTGTTGAGGCTCCCGCAGACCTGGGGAACGATCATTGCCCGGGCATTCACCGATCCGGTTTTCTTCTTTATTACGGAGTGGTTTCCGATCTACCTGTTTGCGAAAGGGATTGAACTCAAGAGCGGCTCGAGGTTGGCATGGATTCTCACCATCGGGATTCCGTTCATCGCAGCCGACGTGGGGAGCTTCTTCGCAGGGTGGTTCTCTGGGTATCTGATCAAGAGTGGATGGTCGCTGGGCGCCGCGCGCAAAGTGCCGATTATTTACGGAGGAATCGGCATGATGTTGCTGATCCCAACCATCTTCACGACCGACCGGAACATGATTACATTTCTGTTCGCAGCCGTGACTTTTACTTACGCCGGGTTCACGACCATGGCGAATGTGTTGCCTTCCGACCTGTTCGGCAGCGAGTCGGTGGCGTCGGTCAGCGGGCTGAGCGGAACCGGCGCGGGAATGGGGACGATCATTGCGTTCAAGCTGATCGGTTATGTCTCCGACGCCCGGCAGGCGACAGGGACGCATTCGTTCGATCCGATCGTGATTCTGGCGGGGGTGGTCCCCCTGGTGGGCATGATCCTGGTCTTACTCTTGCTGCGAAACACGGAGGCGACGGAGCAAGGGCTGGTGCGCCGGATCTGAAGGTTTCGTTACACTCGGTGGGTTGAGTTTGAGGGGATACAGTGAAGATCAAGGACGCCAAGGTGTCCGTCAGTTGCCCGGGGCGGAACTTCGTCACGTTGAAAATTTCGACCGACGAGGGAATTTACGGGCTGGGGGATGCGACGCTGAACGGGCGGGAGTTGGCGGTCGCGTCGTATTTGTCCGATCACTTGGTGCCGTGTCTGATTGGGCGCGATCCTTTTCAGACCGAGGATGTGTGGCAGTATCTTTATCGCGGCGCGTACTGGCGGCGCGGGCCGGTAACCATGACCGCGATTGCGGCGGTCGACATGGCGCTGTGGGACATCAAGGGCAAAGCGCTGAAGACTCCGGTTTACAACCTGCTCGGAGGCCAGAGCCGAACCGGCGTGATGGTGTACGGTCACGCGAACGGGCGCGACATCGAGGAGACCGCAGAGGAAGTCGCGAAGTACAAGGAGCTGGGTTATATGGCGATCCGCGCACAGAGCGGAATCCCGGGCTTGCCCTCGACTTATGGGGTCGCGAAGAACAAGCAGTATTACGAGCCTGCGGAAAAAGGCTTGCCGCCGGAGAATGTGTGGTCGACCGAAAAATATCTGCTGCATGTGCCCAAGCTGTTCGAGGCGTTGCGGCTGAAGTTTGGGGATGATCTGCATCTGCTGCACGATGCGCATCACCGGCTGACTCCGATTGAGGCGGCGCGGCTGGGGAAGAGTCTGGAGCCGTATCACCTGTTCTGGCTGGAAGATGCGGTGACGGCGGAGTTGCAGGAAGGCTTCCGCATCATTCGCCGGCACACGACTACTCCGCTGGCGGTGGGCGAGGTATTCAATTCAGTTTGGGATGCGCACATTCTGATTCAGGAACAATTGATCGATTATCTGCGCATGACGGTGGTGCACGGCGGGGGGCTGACGCATCTGAAGAAGGTCGCGGCGCTGGCTGAGATTTATCACGTGCGGACGGGGTGCCATGGCGCTACGGATTTGTCTCCGGTGGCGATGGCGGCGGCGTTGCACTTCGATATTTCGGTGAACAATTTCGGGATTCAGGAATATATGCGGCACACGCCGGAAACCGACGAGGTGTTTCCGCATGAGTATTCGTTCAAAAGCGGGTACCTGCATCCGGGGGAAGCGCCGGGGTTGGGCGTGGACTATGACGAGAAGCTGGCGGCGAAATTTCCTTACGAGCGGGCTTACTTGCCGGTGAACCGGAAACTCGACGGAACCATGTTTAACTGGTAGCGGTTTAGCTTTGGCGGCGGCGTTTACATTGCGGATGACTCGAGGGGATATGGGTTACAAGCAACTGGATCTTGACGGCAAAGTAGCGGTGGTGGTCGGAGGAAGTTCGGGAATCGGGAAGACGCTGGCACTCGGCTTGGCACAGGCGGGCGCGGATGTGGTGGCAAGCGCACGCCGCATGGAACTCGTGAAGGCGCTGGCGGATGAGATTGAATCGCTGGGCCGGCGATCTTTGCGCGTGACGTGCGACGTGGCGGACCGTGAATCTTTGGAGAAGCTGCTAACGGCTTGCGTCGACGCGTTCGGAAAAGTCGACATCATGGTCAACGCGGCGGGCATTACGAAACGCGCACCGACCCTTGATTATTCCGAAGCCGACTGGAACCGGATCATGGACACGAACTTGACGGGCGCGCTGCGGGCCTGCCAGGTATTTGGGCGGCACATGATCGAGCGGCGGTATGGGCGGATCATCAACATTGCGTCGATGGGGACATTCCTGGCGCTCTTTGAAGTAGCCGCGTACTCGGCCAGCAAATCAGGGCTCGCGTCGCTGACCAAATCTCTGGCGGTCGAATGGGCCCGGCATGGCATCTGCGTCAACGCGATTGCGCCGGGATATTTCCGCACGCCGCTCAGTGAAAAGCTTCTGGTAGGGACGGGCCGCGGGAATGAAGTGCTGATGCGGACTCCCATGAAGCGGTTTGGTGAACTGGAAGAACTGGTGGGAGCGGCGGTTTTTCTGGCGTCGGACGCGGCCAGCTTCGTGACTGGCACCGTGCTGGCGGTGGATGGCGGGGTTCTGGCCAGCGGCGTGAATCAGTAAGCTGTTTCGCACTCACCCATTTTGTACTCGCGGAGTTAGCGCGCTTTCTTCTCGCGAAGGGCGGCGCGCGCGGACAACACGGCTTGTACCAATTCCTGTGCGGCTGACGTAATTTTTTGCAGATTGCCTTCGCTCAAAGCTACGGGATCGACCAGGTCCGCGCCAACTCCCAGGGCAAACGCACCCGCAGCGATGAAGTCGGCGGCGTTCGCGGCGTTTACTCCTCCGGTTGGAATCAGGGCGGCGTTTGGGAACGGGGCTTTCAGAGACTTCAGATATTTGGGACCACCCACGTTGCCACAGGGAAAAATCTTGACCAGACGTGCGCCGTGGTCGTGAGCATGCATTAGTTCAGTCGGGGTGAGGGCGCCGGGGATTGCCAGTTTCTCCGAGACCCGCGCGACGGAGAGCACCGGCGCCGACAATCCGGGACTCACCAGGAACTCGGCTCCAGCGCGAATGCAGGCTTCGGCCTGGTCCGCGGTGATGACCGTGCCCGCGCCGATGAGAACTTTATCACGGTACTGCTGCGCTACTTCTCTGATGACTGCGACGGCGTTGGGAACCGTCATAGTGATCTCAACTATGGGAATGCCGCCGGCGGAGATCGCTTCCACGGCGCGCGTTGCCTCGTCGACCGACGCCGCACGCACTACCGGAATGATTCCGACTTCCTCAATCCTGCGGATTACGTCGTCGATCGTCATAAATTGTCAGCGCTCGATGCGGGCAGTTTGCGATTTCATGGCCTGCAGAACTTCCGGCAGCGTTGCCATGGTTGTATCGCCGGGAGTGGTCATGGCCAGTGCGCCGTGGGCTGCGCCGCACTCCACTGACCACTGGGGATCTTTGCCCGACAGAAATCCATAGATCAAGCCGGAGGCAAAAGAATCGCCGCCGCCGACGCGGTCGTAGATTTCCAGATTCTCGCGCACGGGCGTTTCGAAAAAATTGCCGGCGCTGAAGCACAGAGCTCCCCAATCATTCTGCGTTGCGGTTTTTGCGTTGCGAAGAGTCGTCGCGATTACGGCAAGCGTGGGATATTCTTTCACGACGGTTGCGATCATTTTCTTGAAGCCGGCCGACTCCAGCTTTGAGTGCTGGTCGTCGAGGCCGGAGACTGGAAAGCCGAGCGCCGCTGTGAAATCTTCCTCGTTGCCGAGCATCACGTCGACAAACGGGGCAAGACGGCGGTTTACTTCCTGGGCTTTCCCTTTTCCCCCAATCGACTTCCACTGCGAGGCGCGGTAGTTGAGGTCATAGGAGACGACCGTGCCGGCGCGCTTGGCGGCTTCCATGGCTTCTTGGGCTACGAGTGGCGTGGTCTCGGAAAGCGCGCAGAAGATTCCGCCAGTGTGAAACCAGCGTGCGCCGTCTTTCGCGAAAATCCGATCCCAGTCGATTTCGCCGGGTTTGAGTTGCGAGGCCGCCGTGTGGCCGCGGTCGGAACAGCCGAGGGCAGGGCGAATTCCGAAGCCGCGCTCGGTGAAATTCAGGCCGTTGCGCACGTTGCGGCCGACACCGTCATACGGCGCCCAACGAACGTACTTCTGGCTGACGCCGCCTTGCAGCATGAGATCTTCGACCAGGCGGCCGATGGGATTGTCGGCGAGCGCGGTGACGATGGCAGTGTCCATGCCAAAGCAGCGCTTCAGGCCTCGGGCTACGTTGTATTCGCCACCACCCTCCCAGGCGCGGAAATGGCGCGTTGTTGAGATGCGCTCGTCGCCAGGGTCGAGGCGCAGCATGACTTCGCCCAGGCTCACCAGGTCCCACAGGCAGTCGCTTTTCGGCTTGATGTTCAGTTTCGCCATCTTCTTAGACGGTAGAGGTCAGCGCGCAATTCTCGGCTAACCCACTAAACCTGAATATGATACAGGTTGTAGCCGGTGCTGCACGGAAGAGTCGGTTCACCTGACTCAAGAATAAAAATGGGCGGTTTTGTAATAACTGCCCCGCGGGGCCGTCTTTAGTTGTGAAAGAGAAGTTGTGAAAGAGAGCACCTGGAGGCGTACCCTGCAAAGCGCACTGGCAGAGGAACGGGCAATCGCGATTCCGAGCGAATTCGAGCGGGTTTTCCGGGCGTACCACGGACTAGTGTTCCGCACGGCGTACCGGATCGCGGGCAACGCCGCGGATGCCGAGGACGTGTCGCAGACCGTGTTTCTGCGGTTGTTCCGGCGGAGTGCGGGCTCGGAAGTGCTGGAAAATGAGGAAAGTTATCTGCGGCGGGCGGCCATCAACGCGGCCCTGGACGTGATTCGATCGCGGCAAAGCGATCGCACGGTGGAACTCGCGGACATGCCTGCAGAACCGGCACGCGAGGATACCGGCGATCTGAGGCGGGCGCTGGGAAGGGCGCTCGCACAACTCAAGCCTCGGCCGGCGGAAATTTTTGCGCTGCGATTTCTTGAGGGCTTCAGCAATCTGCAGATTGCGCGGATGCTGGGCATTTCACAGGTGCGGGTCGCGGTGATTGTGCACCGCACCCGGCTACAGCTTCGCAAGGAACTGAGCGCGTAGCAATCGACCGAAACGAACGACTCGCATAGGAGACAGGCCATGAAAAACGAAGAATTTGAACGCTTGCTGTCGGATATTCGAAATGAACAGGTGGACGATCAAGTAGTCTCGCAAGCGGGCGAGCGAGTCTTGAAATCGATTGCTGGTGCCGCGCCGACAGCGGACCTGAGCGGGCACACGCTGCGCGGGTGCGAGGATTTTCAGGCGCTGATTCCGGGATATCTGGAGAAAACAATCGCCCCGGCGCGGGCCATGCTGTTTGAGGATCACGTGCATGCTTGTGTCGCGTGCCGGCATGCGCTGGAGGGCGCGCGAGATGGAGCGCCGCAGAGAGTTTTGCGGCTGGAAACGCGGGGTCGCCGTTCGACCTCGAATGCAACCTCCGGTGCGACGCCCTGGCGGTGGGCGATGGGCGCGGCTGCGGTGTTTGTTGCCGCCATCGGAGTGGTTGGGTTCGGCAACGGGATGCTTCCGGGGCAACATGTGGTTCGCGCGTCCGTGCAGACGGTGGACGGTTCGCTCTACACCGGATCGGGCGCGGAGATGCGGGTGATTCCTGCGGGCTACGAAATCCGGAACGGGGACGAGGTCCGCACTGCCAAGGGATCGACGGCGGTGGTGCGACTGCTTGACGGGTCACTGGTTGAGATGGGAGAGCGCTCTGATCTCTCGGTATCGCGCGCGTGGCGGGGCACGACGATTCATCTGGATGGCGGCCGCGTGATCGTGCAGGCGGCGAAGCAACGGTCCGGGCGCTTGTATGTCGCGACCGAGGATGGATTGGTCTCGGTGAAAGGTACGATTTTTTCGGTGAATCACGGGACCAAAGGCTCGCGCGTGGCCGTCATTGAAGGCGTGGTGCGGGTCGACTACGGCGACCGCACGACCGATCTGACGGCAGGGCAGGAAGCGACGTCGAGCGCCAGCGTGTCGCAGGTTCCGATCCAGAATGAAATCGCGTGGAGCAAGAACTCGGCGAAATATCTGGCGTTGCTGGGCGACTTCGCGATACTGCAGAAACAGTTTGCGGCGATTCCTGGGCCGGGGCTGCGTTACAGCTCCGATCTTCTGGCGTATGTTCCGGAGCACACCGTGGTGTATGCGGCAATTCCAAACTTGACGAACACTTTAGGAGAAGCCGGCCGGCTGTTCGAAGACCGGCTGAAACAGAGTCCGGCGTTGCGCAACTGGTGGAAGCAACAGCAGGTAGGAAAAGGACCCAAGCTGGAAGACATGCTGAACCAGATGAAGACGTTCAACAGCTACCTGGGAGATGAGATCGTGTTTGCCGTGGAGAAGGACGGCACGAATTATTCGGCGCCGGTGATCCTGGCGAAAGTGAAGCAGGGCGGGCTGGAAACCTTCTTGCACACGCAGGCTGCGCTGCAGACGGTGCCGAATCCGTTCACGGCGACGCCTGCGCCTGGACGGCCTTTGATGGTTCACATCAGTGGGGATCTGTTGATCGCGAGTCCGGATCTGGGGCAACTGCAGAAGGCGACAGCTCGTGCGCAGCAATATACGCAAACCCAGACCGCCAGTGCTTTTGCCGAAACGCCGTTCTACCAGCAGATTGCCCGGTCCTACCAGCAGGGGGCGGAATGGCTTTTGTGCGCGGACATGGAACAAATTGTCGCGCAGCACGTATCCACTGATAGCAAGAATCACGAACTGCCGCCGGGGATCGCGGATGTTCGGTACCTGACGATGGAGCACCGGGAGGTTGGCGGCAAGACTGAGAGTCATGCCGATTTGAAGTTCGCTTCGGAGCGGAGCGGCGTGGCATCGTGGCTGGCGGCACCGGCTTCAATGGGGTCCCTGGATTTCGTTTCACCCGATGCCAGCATGGTGACATCGGCGGTGATCAAGAATCCGAGAAGCATCATGGAAGAGATTTTCAAGATGATCGGCAGCAGCAACACAAACTTCGCGCAGAATCTGTCGGAGTTCGAAACCAAGACTGGGCTGAATGTGCTGAACGACATTGCGGCGCCACTCGGAGGCGAAGTGACCATGGCGTTCGACGGACCGATGATTCCGACGCCGCGCTGGAAGCTGATTTTCGAAGTGTACGATCCGGCGACGTTGCAGGCGACGATTGCGAAGCTGGTGGACAGTTTCAATCGCGAGGGCAATACGGCCGGTCATGCGGTGCAGTTAACGACGCGGCAGGTGGGATCGCGGACTTATTACGTGATCAGCAGCCCGAAGCAGCCGAATTCCGAGGTCGACTACACGTTTGTCGATAACTATCTGGTGGCCGCACCGGATATCGCTACGATCTCGCGGGCGATTCAATCGCGCGAGGCGGGATATACGCTGGCGCACTCGTCAGGCTTCCAGGCGCTGTTGCCGAGTGATGGATACACGAATTTTTCGGCGATCTTCTATCACAACATCGGGCCGGTAGTGGGGCCACTGGCCGCACAACTGAAAGCCAGCGGGGCGCTCAATCGGCAGCAGCAGCAATCGGTAGACGCGCTCACGGCAAACTCCGCACCGGGTTTGATTTATGCCTATGGCGAGCCTGACCAGATTGTCGTGGCGACCAACACCGGGTTCATGGGATTTGATCTGGGCACTCTTTTGACGATGGGCGATAATGGGCCGTTCCTGCCTCAGATGTTTCTGGGCGGGGCAGTGAACCACGCGACTCCTCCAACTCAGTGAGCACGACGACACAACTCGGAGCAACCGCCGGCGCAAGTGAACAGACGCCGGCGGTTGCTCCGCTTGTGCCTCTGATTGAAATGCAGGGTCTTTCGGTTCGATTTGGCAACCGGGATATCTTGTGCGGCCTTACGGCTTCCTTGCGCGGGCGATCAATCGGTCTGCTGGGGCCAAACGGCGCGGGCAAATCCACGCTGATCAATACCCTTCTCGGTTTCTACAAATCCACTGCGGGCTCAGCGCGGGTGTTTGGCTATGACGTCGGAACGGAAATCAGAAAAATTCGCGGGCTGGTGGGCTACATGCCAGAGAACGACGCGTTCATCTCGAAGATGAGCGCGGTGTCGTTTGTGCAGATGATGGGCGAACTCTCGGGCTTGCCGCCGGACATGGCCCTGGAGCGGGCGCACGAGGCGCTGTTCTACGTGGGATTGGCGGAGGCGCGCTATCGCAAACTGGGCACTTATTCGCTGGGGATGAAACAACTGGCGAAATTGGCGCAGGCGATTGTGCACGGGCCGAAGCTGCTCATCCTCGACGAGCCCACGAACGGGCTCGACCCTTCGGCGCGGCAGCGGATGATCCGGATGATTCGCGACATTCGCGATGGAAAGGAGATGCGGATTGTGCTGTGTTCGCACTTGCTGCGCGATGTAGAAGACACGTGCGACGAAGTTCTGATCCTGAAGGCGGGGCGGATCGCTCATTATTCGAATCTGGATGAAGAGCGCCGGGCGAACAAACGATTCCTGGAACTAGAAACGTATGGCGCGAATGGCGACTTCACGGAAGCGATTGAGAAACTCGGCTGCGAGTGTGCGGTAACGGCGAATCGCATGAAGATGGTGCTGGCCGATGGAGTTGAGACGCGCGACATTTTCCGTCTGGCCGCGGAACGGCAGGTTCGCATCCGGCGGATGAATTTTCGACGGGACACACTCGAGGATATTTTTCTGAAGGCCATGGAAGGTTAATAGTAGCGCGTTGCCACGCAAGATTTGATCCCGTGGAAGAGGAGCACAGATGGCGGTTTACCGGCGTAACTACAAACCGTATTCGGGAAGGCTGACGGCGGAGTGGTCGCGGTGCTTTGTGCTTTTTCGATACTCCAGAAAAAATCTCTTCCGATCAAAGTTTCTGACTGGGTTGTTTGTGGTGTGTTTTTTCTACCCGCTTGTGTGCCTGATCATGATCTACTTGGCGCACAGCGCGAGCTTTCTGGCGGAGCTGGGTATACCCAGCCAGATTCTCTCCATCGACAACAAATTCTTTTTCAACTTCATGAGTGCGCAGGGAGTGTTTGCGTTTCTGTTGACGGCCTTTGCCGGACCGGGATTGATTTCACCGGATCTCGCCAATGGGGCGCTGCCGCTGTATTTCTGCCGGCCGTTTTCGCGATCAGAGTACGTACTCGGTAAAGCGTCGGTGCTGGCAATTCTACTTTCGCAAATTACCTGGGTGCCGGGATTGATTTTGTTCGCGATGCAGGCCAGTCTCGCGGGTGCGAGTTGGACATGGAACCATCTGTGGATTGCGGGCAGCCTGGTGATTTCGTCGCTGCTCTGGATTGCATTTCTGTCACTACTCGCGATGGCGCTCTCAGCGTGGGTGAAATGGAGAATTGTGGCGGGCGCAATGCTGCTGGGCGTGATGTTTTTTGGAGCCGGATTCGCAACCGCGGTAAACGCGGTTCTGCGCACTGAGTCGGGCCATTTTTTCAACGTTGCCTACCTGATGGGGACGGTGTGGAATGCGCTGTTCCAGGTTGACACAGAGCACGCGATTCCAGTCGCGGACGCGTGGATCGCTCTGCTCGTCTACTGCACCGTCTGTCTCGGACTGCTTATGCGCAAGGTGCGGGCCTACGAGGTGGTGCGGTGAGCGATCGCATTGTTTTCGAGGATGTGTCGAAGTTCTACGGTGAGATTCTGGGCGTGAACCGGGTGAATCTGTCGATCCCGCCGGGGATTACGAGCCTGGTCGGTCCGAACGGCTCGGGCAAAACTACGCTGATGAATTTGATGACGGGGCTGGTGAGGCCGACCCGCGGGCGGGTTGAGATACTCGGGTGCCCGACCGACGATCCCGAACGCTTGTTTACGATGCTGGGATACAGCACGCAATTCGATGCGTTTCCGAAAGGCCTGACGGGATTTCAGTTTATCTATTCTTACCTGCGGCTGTCGGGCAGGGACGCTCAAAGCGCCGAACAAATGGCGGGGTGTGTAATTGAGCGGGTGAACCTGGTCGATGCTGCCAAGAGAAACATTGCGAGCTATAGCAAGGGGATGCGGCAGCGCATCCGGCTGGCGCAGGCGCTGGCGCACGATCCGAGAGTGCTGGTACTGGATGAACCGCTGAACGGGTTGGATCCGCTGGCCCGATCGGAGATGATCGCACTGTTCCGTGCCACGGCGGCGCAAGGCTGTTACGTGATCATTTCCAGCCACATCCTGCATGAAGTCGACGTTATTTCCGATCAGGTCATTTTGTTGAGCAACGGCTACGTCGTGGCCGAGGGGCAGATCGCTACGGTTCGCGGAGAGATTCAGGAGCATCCAACGCAGATTTTGATTCGCTGCACGCGACCGCGCGCATTGGCCGCGAAAATGTTGGAGGAAGAAATCGCGATCGACATTTCCATTCACAAGGACGAGCGGGGATTGCTGCTGAAGACGCGGGATGCGGACCGGTTCTATCTCGCGTTGAATCAACTGGCTTTAGATGGGAATGGGAATGGCAACGGGATCGACATAGAATCGATCGCCCCGGCGGATGATGACGTGCTTTCGGTTTACGAGTATCTGATCGGGAACGAAGAGGCGGTGCGATGAAGAGCTCTGCTACGAAAGTCTGGTGGGCGCAGATCAAGGCGGTGGTCCGACTGGAGATGAGGAAGACTTTCTTCGCACGGCGCGGCCTTTGGATTTACGTGCTAGCCGCGTTGCCGGTCCTGCTGTTCGTCGCATACGCGCTGGCCCAATCCAGCTTTCAGCATCGGACCGCAGACATCGCCCGGCAGGGCGAGAAGCGGCTGACCTATCAGGATCTTTTGGCGGTTAAACCGGACATGACGCGGGAGGAACTGGTTGGAATCCTGGGAAAGCCTCCGGAAGTTTTTCATTGGACGGAACATCGTAATGAAAATCGAAAGGAAAATCGGAGCCGCGAAGAAAGGCCGGAACGAAACGAGGAAGGCGAACCCGCTGCTGCGGTTTTTCACGAGGACTACCATTACGCCGATGGATTGAATGATTTGTATGTGGGCCTGGCGGACGGCAAGGTCGTGAGCATCAATATTCGCGAAGGCAGCAATGCGGGGCAGGATTCGATCATGTTCGCCGGCGTGTTCCAATTCTTTTTTCTGCGTCTGGCGATCTTTTTCGGATGTCTGGGAATTTTCATGAATCTGTTTCGCGGCGAGATCCTCGACCGGAGCCTGCACTTTTATTTTCTGGCGCCGATACGGCGCGATGTCCTGATGGTGGGAAAGTTTCTTGCCGGGCTGCTGGCTACTTGTACGATTTTCGTAACCAGCGAGTTGCTGCAAACGATTGCGTTTTTGTGGCACTTCCCTCCGAGTGTGCGGGAGGTTTACCTGTACCACAATCATGGCCTTGAACATGCTGCGATTTATCTGGGAGTAACCGTACTCGCCTGCGTGGGCTACGGAGCATTCTTTCTGGTGGCGGGAATGATGTTCCGGAATCCGATCCTGCCGGCGGCGGCGATCTTGATCTGGGAAGCGATCAATCCGTTCCTGCCGGGGATTCTGAAGCAATTCAGCGTCATCTATTACCTCAAGTCGTTGTGCCCGGTGGATATTCCGAGTGCACCGGGGACGCCGGCGGTGCTGGCGTTGCTGATTTCTAATTCCGACCCGGTATCGGCGCCGGTCGCGGTGTTGGGCATCCTGATCGTCGCGATGATCGCGCTGTATGCCTCGAGCGTGCAGGTGCGGCGGATGGAAATTAACTACACCACCGAATAAACCGCCGCGGATCACGAGCCGGTGTAGAGCTGCAACGGTGCCCAATAAAAAGGATTGTGAAACTGGCTGCCGCGAAGCAGGGAAAGCTTGGCGGCGCGCAGAGCCGCATCCGGAGTGGCCCCCTTCTCCAGTTCGTCATAGAAACGATCCATAAGCTGTTCGGTGGATGCATCGGTCACGTCCCAGAGTCCGGCGATCACGTTGTGAGATCCAGCGCGCAGAAAAGCCCAGGCAAGTCCGACGAGGCCCTCGCCGGAATAGGCGCGTTCACCGGCGCTATAACATGCGGAGATGGTCACCAGATCGGCACGCAAAGGGTGCTGAACACTGTTCTGAACTATATCGCGGGCGTAGAGCTTGAACGAGTCCGCTTCGGCTGCGCTTTTCGAGAGCACGATCGCCGAGTCGAGCGGACTGAGACGGCTGGCGGTGCCGTGCGCGACAAAATGAATGTAGGAAAATTTTTCCGGATTGCCCGCGAGATACGCTGCCGGAGTGGCCTGCGTACGATCATAAATCTGTTCCTGGGTTGCGGGAAAATGCTTGGCGACGTTTGCCATCTGCTGGCCGGCTCGCGGGAGTTCAGGATATTCCTTGCTGGGAGCAACGCTGTCGCCGATGAGCAGCAGTCGGCCCGAACGCTTTGTTTCACGAGCATTCGCACGATTGAAAGATGCAGCCAGGACGCGCAGTGAACTGGCGTTCGTGAGGTCGGCATCTTCGATCCAATAGTGGGGTTTCGGGCCATCGACGATCAACGTTTCGAAATTCAGGTTGTTCAGGCTGCCGTCGGGGATGATGAAAACCTTCGCGTCTTTCGCCAGCAGGGACTTGGCAGGAGCGATGAGCGTCCGGTAGAGCGCGCGGCCATCTTCTTCGCTGGATGCGAGAACGTCTTGCGGGCCTTTGAGGGCGGTGCGATAGCGCTGCACCATCGACTCGATGTCCGCACCGGGAGGCAACGGGAACAGGCCGGTTTTTTCCGGCGTGATCGCCCAGAGATAGGACTGCTTCCCGCCCAACCAATAAAAAAGAAGCGTGCCCTTGGCCCGTCGGGAAATCTCGCGTGGTTTGAGGACGGGAGGAACGGAGGCGGCAACTCCTTTCGAGAGTAAGCCCAGCCCCTCGGAAAGCGTTCGAGCCCGACTGTAGTCCGCCCAGCGGAGGGCCTCGTCCGGTTTGCCGCGGGCCACAAGGAAGTGGACGTAGTCGTCGTAGATGTGGACTGCGTTAGTCAGGAATGAGAGCTGAAAATCTTCGTGCTGCACGGTTGAACGGGCCACTTCGAAAGTGGTGAGGGCCGCGCGATATTCGCTGTCAGCTTTCTCCGGTTGCTTCTGATCCTCGTCGAGCCCTGCGAGCGAGTGCTGTGCTTCCCATTTCAGAAATGGAGGACTGGCTGGATCCAGCCCTACTGTTGTGAAGACTTCCCGCGCTTTGGCGGCATCGCCGTGCCGTGCAGCGATTTGTCCTTGAACCAGCATCGGATAGAGTTCATCGACGTGGTTGTCGCTCTCGCGAGCGATCTGCAGGGCCTGGTCAGCATAGTTGGCCGCCTCGTCCGCATTCCCTTGCTGTAATGTGAGCCGTGCCAGCACGCGCAGGGCGTTGTAAACGTCCTGTTTTGCTTTGATGTCTTTCGCGATGCCGAGCGCCTGCTGAAAGGAAGTGGCAGCCAGATCGAGCTTGCGCTGGTCCATGTAAATGTAGCCGAGGTTGGTGAGTTCGTTCTCCTGGTCGAAGAAGTCTCCGAGTTCGGCAGCAGCTCGCTCAGATTCGATCGACAACGCAAGAGCATTTTCCAAATCGCCAAGCCTATAGCGAGCCCAGCCAACGTTACCCGTGGTGACGAGTTGAAGAATCTTTGCACCGGCTGCTTTTGCCACTTGGTTGGCGCCCTCGGACTGGTCGATGGCCTGGTCGAAGTGGCCCTGCGAGAGTGATTCAGCACCCAAATTGAGCAATGAATCAGCTTCGAGGAATGAGTCGCCGTGGGCCCGGGAAAAAGACAGACTCAGCTCGTAAAGTTGGGCAGCCGCAGCTGATTGAGCCCGTTCGCTTGCCAGTAAGCCACGCGCTTGAAGCACATATCCGCAACTCGCAAGCACGGAGGTTTCGCACAACTTCGCCGCCTGATTGAGCTCTCGCTCCGCCTCGGAGAAGTTATGGGTATTAACGTTGGCAACGCCAACGAGAGTCAGTTTGGGGATATTCAGGTCTGGACGATCCGCCGAGGCCGGAACACGCTCAAGTATTTTCAAGACATCCGGGTAGAGTCCTCGCCACAGAGCCGCCTTCGCTTCGAGGATTTTGAATTGCCAAGCCCACTCGGGGCTCGAACTCAGTGACTCCTCATAACCGAGGCGCGATTCGTTCTGACTCTGCTTCAAGTCGCCGTGGATGAACTCTTGATTCGCCCGCTGGAAGGCGCGCTCCGGGGCAATCCGCTCATGGCCGCATGAAATGGTCCACGCGGCCGTAACGAACAGCACAACCAACCTTAGGGATTGTGATGCCCATTCGCCGTGACCGTCACGGCGCTTGCCGTTCCTTCCGCCACGCAGCCCATCTTCATCTTGATGCCGGTCAGTTCGAAGTAGGGGCTCGGCCTTTGCTCGCGCTCGTATATCTTCTCGCCGATCTCGATCTCGCCCAGGGCTACGGCGCCAAATTCCGGGATCACCAGGATGTGGCCGAAGATCTGCACTCCGGGGATCGGGATCGCGCCGATGCTCTGGACCAGAGAACATGTGATGGGCTCGTGGCTGCCTTGGTCACCCGCGTTGCTGTTACTGATGAGCTGGTTGAGGTGGGCAAGCTTCCCATCGTACTGTTCCTTCAGGTCTTTGGGAAGGCCGCTGGCCTGGGCAATGGCCGCGGTCTGGGCTTTCACGGTGTTGAGGAATTTGGGATCCTGCAGGTAGGACCTGCCGTTAGCGGGGATGTCTCCGCAGACGCCGAGGTTGAGAGTCAACGTTGGCGAGAAGCCTCCGACTTGAAAGTTGGTGAACTGCGTGCCCAGGAAAGTGACATGCGGCACGTGACCATTTTCATAGGCATGGTCGGTGGAGACCTGGGACACGACGCGGTCGGCCATAATGATTTCGAGAACGTTCAGGCCTTCCAGAATCGAAGTAGATAGCGTGACCCAGCCATTATTTTTCAGGCTGCGAGCTCCCGAGACGCGGGTGTGGCCTTTGGTGAAGGTGATCAGTCCTTCGATGCTGACGTCTTCGGCGTGGCGGGTGAGGTGGCCGCCTCTCCGGTCGTTCAATTTGACCGGGGCTTGCCGTTCGATTTTCTGCTCGATGGGACGCTGCAGGTGGCCGCTGAGCACATGGGCTTCGGCGTGATAGTCATGGGAGGGTTTTATTGTGCTGACCGCTTCTGGTTCCGTCATAGTTGCCATAGTGTACCTCCACTCCTCTACAACTCATCGCTGAATTTGCAATTGGAAGGACGTGCTGCCGAGGTCTTTGGTTTCACCACTGCTGGTGACGCCGTGCAGCGCCAGGGTGTAGGTTCCCGCTTCGCGATGGACCGCCGGGACCGTCACCGACCACTGATCTTGACCCCCTACTGCGGCGAGGGTGAACGATCCCTCCACTTTTCCGGCGGGATTATACAACTCGGCCATATAGCGCGCATAGGCGCCGTCCGGGGGGATTCGAAGAGACAGAAGCAGGCCCTTCCCCTCAGGTACGGAGGTTTCGCCTGCACCGTATGTCCCGATATTCACTGAAACCGCCGGCAAGATCTGGGGCCGCTTGAGTTCTGATTGCAGCCTGGGATACGTGACCAGATTCTGATACCCAACCACGGCCAGCAGGAGCGCCAGCGCAGGAGCGGCAAAGGCTGGACGGAGCCAGACGAAGAACCCGCGGCGGGCAGGGCGAACCTCCAAACGAGCGGGTATGGGGTCCGAGCTTTCCGCCAGGACGACCTTGCTGTGCTCCACGAATACGGAAGCGGCGCTGACGTCCTGGGCGCATTCCGGACAGTCGAAGTAGTGCGCTTCGAACTCGTCCCGGACCTCGGGGTCGAGCTCGTTGAGCAGATATCTTTCGGTCGTTTTTTCTCGAACCACCGCGGTGTGGTCCATGGCTTTATTCCCCCTCATACAGAATGAACGCCTGCAAAGTTAGCGCCTTGCCGCATTGCGACGTTTCATCGTTCTCAAGTCGGACGATCTCAAGCGGGAGCAAAATCTGGGGGATTCTCTCCTGAATGCTTCAGATACGATGACTTGAATGCTTGCTTGGCGCGGTGTAACAGCACGCGTAAGTATTCCCGATCGACGCCGAAGTCGCGGCAAACCTGATCTTTGTCCCGCTCTTCCAGGAAAACCTCGCGCAACAGGCGGCGGTCGCGCTCGGAAAGTTTTTCCAGGATTTCGCGGACTTTCTTTTCTCTCTCTTTGGCGCTGAGTGCGCCCACGAGATCGACGTTCAGGGCGGGAAAGTTCTTCTCTTCCTCGTCGTCCAACGGTGTGTTGCGGGCAGCCGACCGATAGTGCTCCAGCAGAACATTGTTGCAGATGGAGTTTACGAACGATCCCATGCGGTCGGGTTGCAGAATCCTGCCGTCTCGTAGTGCGACAAAAAAACGGGCAAAGGTTTCCTGCCGGACGTCCTCGACCGCTTCCGGCGATTTCAGGCGCGAACCTAACTTGATTTTGATCAGAGCGCTGAAGTAGGCGGAAAAATGCTCCTGCGTGCGGAAGTCACCCGACCGCAAGCGGCTCACGTAGGATTCGTCAAAAGACTGGAACTGCAAGTACTTGCCCCGCACGTTGTGAAGTGTCAGAAAGTGTAGCACCGGGGCGGGTGCGCTGCTGCCGCTTTCCGGGCTGGGTGTGGGTGCGGGGCGTTTTACAAGCGAGAGATTGCTGCGACGGCAAACGGAAGGCGGGTTGGACCGAGCGCTCTGCACTGGGGAGGAGCAACTCCTGTGAACCTGATTCCTGAACGTGCTCAAATGAGCCTTGAATCGACTGTCGCGGGCCTGCGCCCGGTCAGGGAAGTCTGAAATTCAAAAGTGCCGGAGCCGCTTCCCCCCGGATCGACTCCGGCACTTAGGAGAATCCCAGCCAGCGGTTTGCCAGACTGAGCTTCCTGAACTGTGGGTCATCGCTTACGAGCCGATGTCCTCCACGTATAGGGATAGTGCAGAGAAGGCCCTTGCCGTTTCAAAATAAATTCAGGTCTGGTGGCGGGCCCGAGGGCCGAGCGCGTGACGACGGGTGTGCTCGTTGTGTAGAGTGTTATGCGGAACTTTTGGCCCTGATCGATTTATTGGAGGCAATCTTGAAAAACATACGAATGATGTCAGTGGTGAGCCTGATTGCAGGGATTGTTGCGCTGATCGGCAACCCCATTTCCGCCGTGGCACAAGCCCATCCGGCTCCGGCCCACACCGCGATGGCGGCCGCGAGCAGCGTCGACATTCCGATTCCCGATATTCCTTACACCAAGTTTGTGCTCAAGAACGGCCTGACCGTACTGGTACATGAGGACCACAAGGCCCCGATCGTGGCTGTGAACACCTGGTACCACGTGGGCTCGAAGAACGAGAAGCTGGGCAAGACCGGGTTTGCCCATCTTTTCGAGCACCTGATGTTCAGTGGCAGCGACGATTTTGACCACACTTACATCAACGCCATGGAAAAGATTGGCGCCACAAACCTGAACGGCACCACCAACAACGATCGCACCAACTATTTTGAGAACGTGCCGACTTCCATGCTGGACTACGCGCTGTTCGCCGAGAGCGACCGCATGGGGCATCTGCTCGGCGTGCTCGACCAGAAAAAGCTCGACCTCCAGCGCGGCGTGGTGCAAAACGAGAAGCGGCAGGGGGAAAATCAGCCGTATGGAGTTACCGAACAGCTCATCACGGACAATACTTATCCAGTCGGCCATCCTTATTCGTGGACGGTGATCGGGTCGATGAAAGATCTGGACGCGGCTTCTTTGAGTGATGTCCAGGAGTGGTTCAAAACATATTACGGCCCGAACAACGTGACAGTGGTGATTGCGGGCGACGTCACACCGGAAGTGGCGAAAGAGAAAGTCGAGAAATATTATGGCGAGATTCCTCCGGGGCCGCCGATTGCCAAGCAGGAAGTGTGGATCGCGAAACGCACCGGGACGCATCGCGGCTGGGTACAGGACCGAGTGCCCCAAGGCAGAATCTATCGCATCTGGAACGTTCCGGAGTTTGGGTCGCCGGAAGAAGCGTTGCTGGATTTGGCGGCGCAGGTTCTCGGCCAGGGCAAGACATCGCGACTTTATAAGCGGCTGGTCTACAAAGATCAGATTGCGACCAGCGCAACCGCCTCGAATGGCACGAATGAAATCGGGGGGCAGTTCGATTTCACTCTGACCGCGAATCCGGGCGGAGACTTGAGCAAGGTGGAAAAGGCCGCGGATGAAGAATTGCAGAGTTTCCTGAAGAACGGTCCCAGCCCGGCTGAACTGCAATTGGCCAAGACGCAGATTCTGGGGAGGTATGCGCGGATCGTGGAACGAATCGGCGGCTTCGGCGGTAAGAGCGACGTGCTGGCGCGGTGTCAAACTTACCGGGGCAATCCCGACTGTTACAAGGATTATTTGAAGTGGGTGAAAGCGGCCACACCGGCCACGGTGAAGACCGCTGCCAATGACTGGCTGCGCGACGGTGATTACGTGCTTGAGGTGCATCCGTATCCTGCTGACTTCAAGACGGACGCGAAACTCGACCGTTCCAAAGAGCCAGTGCCGGGCGACCCGATGTCTCTGAAGCTGCCGGCCTTGCAGAAGGCCACGCTCAGCAACGGGCTGAAGATCGTGCTGGCGGAGCGGCACAGCGCGCCGGTGGTGAACTTCACTTTGATTGTAGACAGCGGATATTCAGCCGATCCGGCGAACGCGACCGGCACGGCCAGCTTCGAACAGCGCATGCTGGAGGAAGGTACGCCGACACGCGATTCACTCAAGATTGGCGAAGAACTGGAATCGCTCAGCGCCAACTTTAATGCCGGCGCCAATCTCGATTATTCGCTCGTGAGCCTCAACACGCTGAAAGGTACGATGGACCCGTCGCTGAATATTTATGCGGACCTGATTCTGCATCCGGCTTTCCCGCAGAAGGAATTCCAGCGACTGCAAAAAGAACGGATCGCGGGCATCCAGCGCGAGAAGGTAACCCCCCAGACGATGGCGTTGCGCGTCGTGCCGACGCTGCTCTACGGGCCGGGGCATCCTTACGCCGTGCCTTTTACCGGCAGCGGCACCGAGGCCAGCGTGGGCAAGATGACGCGCGAGGATCTGGCGAAGTTCCACGACACCTGGTTCAAGCCCAACAACTCCACGCTGCTGGTGGTGGGCGACACGACGCTGGCGGAAATCAAACCCAAACTGGAAAAGCTGTTGGCTTCATGGCAGGCGGGGAGCGTTCCCAAGAGGACTGTGCCGAATGTGGCGGAACCGGAAAAGGACGTGGTCTATCTGATCGACCGTCCGGGAGCGTTGCAGAGCGTGATTTTCGGCGCCCAACTTGCGCCTCCGCAGAATGATCCGGACGCCATCGCGCTGCAGTTGGTAAACAGTATCTTCGGTGGAAAGTTCGGCTCACGTATCAACATGAATCTACGCGAGGACAAACATTGGTCGTACGGTGTGCGCACTGTTTTGCCCCCAGCGCGAGGACAACGTCCTTATATCAGCATCTCGGCGGTGCAGACCGACAAGACGAAGGAATCTGCGGTCGAGTTGGTCAAGGAGTACAAGAACATCGCGGGAGAAAAACCAATCACGGCCGACGAACTCAAGGACGAGCAGAACAATACCACGCTTGGACTGCCCGGAACTTTCGAGACCGTGCAGCAACTGAGCGGAGCCTACGGCAACATCCTGCAATTCGGCCTGCCGGAGGACTACTACGACACCTTCACGCAAAAAGCTTTGGCGTTGACGCCGGACAACGCGAACGAGATCGCCAAGAAGTACATTTTGCCGGGCCACCTGGTTTGGGTGGTGGTGGGGGACATGAGCAAAGTTGAGTCGGGCCTCCGCGAACTGAATCTCGGGGAAGTGCACAAGATTGACGCTGACGGCAAGCCGGTGAATTGATCTCAGCAGTGCGGCCGCGAAACGGACGGGGAGAACGGCGCTGGGAGCGCCAGATACAGGTACGCGGCTTTCCTCGTGGACGTGCTGGGCAGCTTCCCTGAATCGAAACAGCAACCCTACCATCTAAGGTTAGAACGCCGGTGTGTCTCGGCGCCGAACCTATGAGACTTCTCTATCGCTACACCAAGCAATACTGGAAGCTGGTGCTGGTCGCGCTTTTGCTGGCCGCGACCAACCAGATTTTTTCTCTGCTTGACCCGCTGATTTTTCGCCATGTCATCGATGGCTACGCCACGAAATATCACCAGTACACGCAGGCGCAGTTTATTCGCGGGGCGGGGCTGTTGCTGCTGGCGGCAGTGGGTGTGGCTTTTGTTTCGCGTGTGGCCAAGAATTTTCAGGATTATTTCACCAACGTGATCGTGCAGCGCCTGGGCGCGAAGATGTATTCCGATGGCATCCGGCATTCGCTGGACTTGCCTTATCAGGTTTTCGAGGACCAGCGCAGCGGCGAGACGCTGGGCAAGCTGCAAAAAGTTCGCAGCGACGTGGAAAAGTTCATTACCGCGGCCATCAATACGATTTTCATTTCGCTGGTCGGCCTTGTGTTCGTGATGATCTATGCCATCGGAGTGCACTGGTCAATTGCGCCCGCATTCCTGATCACGGTTCCTCTGCTCGGGATCATCAGCTCAGTGCTCAGCCGTCGCATCAAGAAGATGCAGAAGACGATCGTCGCCGAGACCACGGCGCTGGCCGGTTCGACGACCGAGTCGCTGCGCAACATTGAGCTGGTGAAGAGCCTGGGTCTGGCGCAGCAAGAAGTTGTCCGGCTCAACGGGATCACTGGCAAGATTCTCAAGCTGGAACTCAAGAAGGTGAAATATCTGCGGAGCCTGAGTTTCATCCAGGGGACGGCGGTCAACGCTCTGCGCACCGGCATCATGTTTCTGATGCTCTATTTGATCTTCCGGCAGGAAATCACGATCGGGCAGTTCTTCTCTCTCCTGTTTTATTCGTTCTACATTTTCACGCCGTTGCAGGAGTTGGGGAACGTCATTAACACCTACCGCGAGACCGAGGTGTCGCTGCAGAATTTTCAGGACATCCTCGATACGCCGCGCGATCCGAAACCGGTGGATCCGGAACCGCTGGATGAGTTGCTTACTCTGCAGTTCGATGGAGTCAGCTTTCAACATCAGAGTTCGTCCAGCTTGGCGTTGGATGAAATCAGCTTCAGCGCAGCCCGGGGAGACACGGTTGCTTTCGTGGGACCGTCGGGTGCGGGGAAATCGACGCTCGTGAAGCTGCTGGTTGGCCTGTACGCGCCGAAGTCAGGCGCAATTCTATACAACGGGATTCCGTCGAGCCGCGTGGATTTGGATGTGCTTCGGGAAAAGATCGGCTTCGTTACTCAAGACACGCAGCTGTTTTCGGGATCGATTCGCGAAAATCTGCTGTTCGTGAACCCGAATGCAACCGATGCGGAGTGCATGAAGGTGTTGCAGCAGGCGGCGGCCCACAGCTTGCTGTCTCGCGCGGATCGCGGTTTGGATACGTTGATTGGCGAGGGCGGCGTGAAAGTTTCAGGAGGCGAGAAGCAGCGGCTTTCGATTGCGCGGGCTCTTCTGCGGCATCCGCAGTTGCTGGTGTTCGACGAGGCCACCTCTTCGCTGGATTCGCTTACGGAAGAGGAAATCAGCCGCACGATTCGCGAAGTTGCGACGAATCAGGAGGCGGTTACGATTCTGATTGCGCATCGGCTCTCGACCGTAATGCATGCGGACCGGATTTACGTGCTCGAGCGGGGCCGAATCGTGGAATCGGGACGCCATTCCGAATTGCTCGACCAGAAGGGTTTGTACTACGCCATGTGGCGGCAGCAGGTGGGCGAGCGGGCATTGGCGGGGTCGCGCTAGCTCCGGTATCTTCGCTGGGTCACACCGCGCATCGCTAACGACAATTCGTTGGAGCGGGGCGTCCGGCAAAGCGCGCCTCGATCCAGAACATCTGCTCCCTGACGGAGTCACCCATCACGCTTGCCGGCTCAGAGCTGGGATATCGTTGCCACTGGATTGCATCCCCCTGCTTACACATGGCGGCGACGGTTCGCGCGGTGGTGGTCGCCGGGAGGGCGGGATCGGCATCGCTGCTGATTAGCAGGATTGGAGCGTGCATCCGCGCCTGCGCGAAATTGTTGCGGGCGAAGTATTGGCGGACGAATGGATTGTCGGTCCAGCTGGGTTTGACGGTTTCGGCAGGTGATGGCCCCGCACTCGCTTCTGCCTCCCAGCAGATCTTCCCGATTTCGCCGTAGAGCGCGAGCACCTTTTCCGTCAGCATGTCGGTGACTTGAAACTCTGGATAAACCGTCTTGATCCCGTACGCCAGCGACGCGAACGTAAAGCCGGAAGAACCCGCAGCCGCGTGTCCGTAAATCTCTTGAGCGCCAGCAAATCCTGAAATCGCGATACTGCCGAGGTAGGCTGGATCTCGAATCTCATTTTCTTTTTCCGCGACTGCCAGGGCTGCCAAGCTTCCTTCCGCTTCGCCCATAACAATCCACCTTGCGCCCAGTTGCGGCACGGCGGCTCGGGCCGCGGGGATGGAAGCAATCAGGTCGGCCGCGTTCGAGGGACCATCAAGGAATGCATTGCGGAAATCGGTTCCGAGTCCGGTGTAGTCGGTCGCCACCACGGCGTAGCCCAGGTTCACATACATCGCGAGAAAAGGACCGTGGCCCAGATTCCTGGTGAGCGAGGGGGCACACGAACGGGCAACGCCGGTGGCCCCGTGGGCCCATGCGATGACGGGCCAGCCTCCGGCCGGGGGCTTCTTGTCATAGGGAAACAGAACCACGCCCGAGACGGCCACGTCTTCGCCGGCCGCAGAACGCGAGCGGTACAGAATGCGGACGGCCGATACGGAGAATGGGAGCTCGTATTCGTCGAAGGGCTGCGAGCGGATTAGATCCCCCGGTTTGCCGGCGGTAAGAGGATGCGGAGTGTTATAGAACTTGGTAAGCGGAAAGGTGCGCGGGGTCCGGCGTTTCGGTGGCGGCGGCGTTGGGGCTTGCGCGAAGGCGGTTCCGCGTACGAGCAAGACTGCCGCAATCAGGCCGAGGGCGACGATCCGGCGGAGAGTCGCCGCAGCAAGGAACAGCGAGGCGCCGAATGATGATTTCCCGTGAGACACCATTTGCAAGGCCGCAGGGCAAGCGCTGAGGTCGTTACTTCTTCGCGGCGACCATGATGCCGAGAACCACAGGCAGATAAAGTACCGAAGCATGAAGCAGGCGGCTGGCCAAAATCTTGGAGTTCGACGCCGCCAGCTTGCCTGCGTGATAGAGCAGGAACGCACCTGAAACGCCCATGCCTACTCCGTAGAGCAAGCCAGCGCGATTTAACAACGGCGACAGAGTGGCGAGCACCAGAATCACGGAGAAGCCGACAATTTCGGCGTGAGTGAAGCGTGAGTCCCGATCAAAATCGGGCAGCATGTGATAGCCAGCCTGCTGGTAGTCGTCGCGATACATCAGCGCGATAGCCAGAAAATGAGGGAACTGCCACAGGAAGAGGATGGCAAAAAGAAACCAGGCCTGCCCGCTGATGTGCCCCGAGCCTCCCGCCCAGCCGATCAACGTAGGCATGGCGCCCGGGAAAGCACCCAGAAGCGTGCACAGGGGAGTCTTGCGCTTGAGGGGGGTATAGATAAGCAGGTAAGAGAGCAAAGTCGAAACCGCGAGCAGCGCCGCCAGGAGATTGACGGCCCACAGCAGGTAGAGTCCGCCAGTGACGCTGAGCAGCACTCCGAAGCTGAGGGCCTCGCGGCTGGTGAGACGGCCGGAAGGCAGCGGGCGAGAAGCGGTGCGGCGCATCTGGCCATCCCAGCGGCGTTCCATCCACTGATTCAGGGTCGCAGTGCCGCTGGCGACCAGCAGTGTTCCGAGGAGGGTGTTCAGCAATCCGACGATTCGGAGGGGCCCGCGCGAGGCCAGATAATAACCCGCAGACGTGGTCATCAGGATCAGCAGGTTGACCTCTGGCTTGGTCAGGGTGTAGTAGTCCCGGAGCTTGGAGGTGAGGGTCTGGGAAGCCGGGCTAGCCATCAGGTGAGTCGTCGCCATTTTTCTCAGTCTTCTTTACCAGTCTTTTTCTTGCCAGTCTCTGCCTGGTTGACCGGATTCGTCGTCGGATTCATCGTCAGCTTCCGTCCGGCGAACCTGATTGCGTTTGCGGTACAGAACAAAAACCACACCGATGGATCCGAGCGTGGGTGGCGCGACGAGGATCAGAATTCCGCTCTTCAGGGCCTGAATCATTCGCGATCCCGAAGAGGCGGCTTGAGTATAGCAAAGAGCGCAGCTCTGGGAAAAAGCCGGCTTCGGCGTCAACAGGAGCATCACTCCCAGCAGCGCGATTGCGAACATCCAGACGGCTCGAGAAAACTTCATGGTTGCGTCATTCCGCAGCGAACTCCGAGCATTTTCGGTTACTTTGCCCACGGTACGCCGTTGGTAAGGCGGAAACTATCGGTCCAACCGTATTGCATTCCCAGGATTACGGCAACCGTAAAAATCAGGACAAACCATTTTAATCCGCGATTCTGCGACAGGTGCATAAAGAACAAGAGCGCCAGCCCGGCCTCGACGATGGCCACGGTCAGCATGCGGACGAACATCTGGGAGGCGGTGATGTCCTGATAGGCAATGAAGAACTGGATGCCGGCGAGGACCAGCAGGCAAACGTAGACAGCGACATCTTTACCCATTCCACTACTGGTGTGCGGTTCAGCGGTAGTCATAAGCGTTCGCTCCTGCCTCTTTTCAGGCTCAGTGGGACAGATTCAAGAGATAGACCAGCGGCACCACAAACATCCAAACCAGATCGACAAAATCCCAGTAGAGCGCCGTAATTTCGAGGTCGTCGGCGTTGTAGCGGCCGCCCTTGTAGCGCAATCCCACGGCGATCAAAGCGACCACGCCGCCGGTTACGTGCAGCAGGTGCAGGCCGGTGATGCTGAAAAACAACGAGCCGAACAGCGGCGTGCCCCAGGGATTGTGGAACAGGGTTGCGCCTTCCCCGATCATTCCCATCCATTCCCGAATGTGCAGGGTGGCGAACAGGATTCCGAGGGCAGCGGTAATCATGGTCCAGCGGAGAGCTCCAGCCTTGTCGCCCTTCTGGGCCGAGCGCACGCCGATGGTCATGGTCAAGCTGCTGCTGAGAAGAATGAAGGTCATCAGCGCGACGTTGGTGATGCTGTGAAACGGCCGCGGCCAATCGGGGGTGCTGTTGCGGATAAATCCATAGGCGACGAGACATCCGGCAAAAGTCGCGCTGTCAGCGATGAGGAACAGCCACATCGCCATCTTTTTTGCGGGCACCGAGAATGCAGGCGCAGTCAGTGTTTCCGTCGCCTCGGATCGCGACGCTTGCTGTTGAATTGTAAGACCGGCTTGGCTCACTTTGCCTCCCTACCCTTGACTGATTTAGAGCTTCATCCAAAGCAGCAAAAGCAGATATACCCACAGCGCACCCATGAAGTGCCAGTAACGCGAGGTCGCATCCAGGGTGCTCCTGCGCAACACGGAATGGTTCAGTTTCACGATGGCACGGACCAGACCGCCCAGTCCGCCCAGTAAATGAAGTGCGTGAGCTACGGTCAGCACATAGAAGAACGAATAGCTGACGTTGGTGGCGAGTCCGAATCCCTCAGATTTCAGTTGCAGCCAGGCAAAAGTCTGCCCGGCGACAAAGAGCAATCCCAGGAACAGCGTAACGTACAGCCATCGCCCCGGATTCGTCGTCCGGTCTCTTACGCCGCCCATAAACGCGGCAATCTGGCGGCGGGACAGCTCAAGAGTGAAGCTGCTGGCAATGATCACCAGCGTGTTCAGGTAAAGCACCGGGGGCAGCGTGATGGGCTGCAACGGCGCAGTCCCCTGACGAACCACCAAGGCGCTGGTGAAGGCGGCAAAAGTCATGGTGATCGCCGCCAAGCCCACCCAAATGCCAGTGCTGGCTGGAGGGGGAGAGTAGTCCTTCACGCGGCGAGCATCTCCGCCCTCGGGAACCAGATTCCGCCAGCCTCCATTGCCGGAGCCCTGGCTTGGTAACCGGTCGCGTTCGATCTTCGGCGGTGGTTGGACTGTTGTCGCCATACTGCTTACTTCTCCCTGAGTGAATATCTGTGTCCGTCCGAGCGCCTACTTCTCTTCGTCCGGGCTGCTAACTTTTTCCGGCGAGGTCTGCATAATGAAGTCCTTGCTCGCGCCCTCGACACTGAACTGGTACGGATCGTGGTAGACCACGGGCATGGTGTCGCCGAAATTGTTATGCGGCGGCGGTGTAGCCGTGCTCCACTCGAGCGATGTGCCTTCCCACGGATTATCCGAGGCCGGCGCGCCCTTGAAGTAGCTGTGGATCAGGTTGTATACGAAAATGAGTTGCGCGAAACCGGTGACCAGAGCCGCAACCGTGATGAACTTATGCACCGGGATCAGATGAATCAGATAGTCGTCGGTGAAGGCCTGGTAGCGGCGAACGTTGCCGGCAATTCCCAGGTAATGGAACGGCATAAAGATGCAGTAGGCGCCCACGAAACTCAGCCAGAAATGGACCTTGCCTAAAGTCTCGTTCATCATGCGGCCCCTCATCTTGGGGAACCAGAAGTAGGTTCCGGCGAAGATGCCGAACATGGCGGCTACGCCCATCACCAGGTGGAAGTGGCCGACCACAAAGTAGGTGGCGTGCAACATGATGTCGATGGAAGGCTGCGCCAGGAAGAAGCCGCTCACTCCGCCGCTGATGAACATCGAGATAAATCCCAGCGCGAATAAAGAGGCCGAGTTGATGCGCAACTTGGAGCCATACAGACTGCCCAGCCAGATCAGCACGATGATCGTCGACGGAATCGTGATCACCAGCGTGGGGAACGAGAAGACCAGCGAGGAAAGCGGATTCATCCCGCTAACGAACATGTGGTGCCCGTAGACCATGTAGCTGAGGATGGCCAGCGCTCCCATGGAATAAATGAGCACGCGGTGGCTGAGCATGGGCTTCCGCATATTGGTGATGAGAACGTGAGAAACGATGCCCATGCCCGGAACGATGGCGATGTAGACCTCGGGATGTCCGAAGAACCAGAACAAATGCTGCCAGAGCAGAGTCGAACCGCCGGAGTGCGGCAGGATCTGATCATTGATGACTTCATTCGAAGAAACGAAGAAACTGGTTCCGGCGACATGGTCGAGAATCAGCAGGATGCAGGCCGGCATCAGAACCGCGAACGCGGTCAAGCCCATCACCGAGGTGATAAACCAGCCCCAGGCGGTGAGCGGCAGCCGCATGAGCGACATGCCCTTGGTGCGCATGTCGAGTGTGGTGGTGATGAAGTTCAACGACCCCAGCAGCTGGCCAATACAGAATAGTGCAATCGCACTCGCCCAGAGAACCACACCGAGACCCTGGCCGGGGCCGCCGACAGAACCGATCGCGCTCAACGGAGCATATTGCGTCCAGCCGCCCAGAGTTGGCCCGTCGCCTACGAAAAAAGAGGTCACGAGAACCAGGAAGCCGCAAAACGTGATCCAGAACGACATCATGTTGAAATGGGGGAAGGGCATGTCCTCGGCGCCGGTCTGGATGGGTAAAAAGAAGTTACCGAAGGCGGCGAAAGGAGCGGTGGTGAGCACGAAGAAGACCATGATGGTGCCGTGCATGGTCATGAGTTGCAGGTAATACTCCGGCGTCATCAAGTCGCCCGGGGCGCCGGTCTTGGAGAGCAGATGCAGGCCGGGGATGGCTAAGCTCCCGAATCCGAGATGGAGGCGCATGAGCCAGGAAAGGAACATTCCAACGAGGGCGGCGAGCAAGGCCAGCGCGTAATACTGCTTGCCGATAACTTTGTGGTCCAGACTGAAAACGTGCGTCCGGATGAAACTGGTCGGAGCTGCATGTTCCCCTGCGTGTGCCGACATATCGTGCATTTTGCTCACCTCAAGTGAGATGGACTGTCTGGGGCAAAAGCCCACATTAATTCTGGACGGCTCACGCGGCGCTTAAGCGCCGCTCTTCCACGGCTTTGCGCATAACTCCAGCCAACTACTGCAACGCTGCCTGCTGTTTCAGCCAAGCGTCGTAGTCGTCCTGGGACTTCACTTCCAGGTACGCCTTCATGTTGTAATGTCCGAGGCCACAGAGCTGGGTACAGACGATTTCGTATTTGCCGATCTTGGTGGCCGTGAAATGAACCGAGACGTCCAACCCCGGGACGAAATCCTGCTGGACGCGCAACTCGGGCACAAAGAAGGAATGCCCCACATCCTTGGAATGCATGAGTAAGTGAATCTCGCGGTTGACGGGAATTGCCAACTCAGCGGTCACGATGTCGTCTTTGGAATCCTGATCATGCGTGGTATCGAGACCGAAGAAGTTGGCGTTGGCTTCGCTGATCTGATCGGGGTGAAGCGGTCCGAAAGTTCCGTCCGGGCCGGGATAGCGAAAATAAAAGGCAAACTGTCCGGCCTGAATTTGAATCGGAATCGCATTGGCGGCGGGCGGAGTGAAATATACAGTAGCCCACGCCTTGACTCCGAAGACGCCGAGAGCCAAAGCCTCAGTTCCGACCAGCAGGAATGCCGCAATGACCAACCCTCGGGCGCCACCCGGAAGGTTCTTCACCTTGTCCCCAACTTTGAAGCTGGAGAATTTCCAGATGAACAGCGCCAGCAGGATCTGGGAAGCAAGGAATGAAATGCCGGCCTCCAGCATCGTGTCTGCAAACTGGTCGTCGATCATATGACCGTGGGTGGAGATGTCTTCTGGCATATCCCAGGTGTGCATCACGATGGGAATCGCCGAGCCGATTGCGATCAAAATGATCGTCACTGCGAGTATCTTCGCCATATCGCTCCGCCTTTGGCCGTACGTGCTGGCCATCAATCAGTGATTCGACTGACCTCGACGTCAACAGACTTCTAACCCGCGGTTTTTTCTACGTCACTTCGCCTTATAAGTAAAGTCGGCCTTGGCCGACTGACCAGCGGCCACCGTCACTTTTTGCGATTGGACGTCATAGGTTTCCTGCCAGGCGGTCACCGTGTAATTGCCCGGCGGCACGTTATTGATCGTGTAGTTGCCATTGCCGTCCGTGGTGGCGTAGGGCCCTTTGACGACGATGAACCAGCCATGCATCCAGGGGTGAATGTTGCACTGGACTGGGATCTTCTCCACTGCCTTCCAGCTCTTCTCCACCGGGTTCGCTCCCGGAGGCTGCGACTGGTTCCACGGGATATTGCCGGTCATCGGGTTGGGCAGCGGATGAATGTTGTGCGTGGTCTGATCGCTGCTGGTGACCTTGAAAGTCTCGCCCACGTCCATCGCCAGCACATGCGGCGTATACATGCAGTTCTTCTGATCAAAGACCGGTACGGTCGTGGACGTGACCGCAGGCCCGTTGTAGCCTTCGAGGTAGAGGACGACATTGGCAAGTCCGCCATTGGCGCCGACCACGACCGTCTCCAGGTGACCCGGATCAGTGGCGTGGGCTTTGACGCAGTAGGGGTCCTTCGACATGTCGATGCCCTTCATGTGCGGAGCAACGCCGTCGAGCTTAACGGTTCCTGTAATCTTTCCTTCACCCGCGGCGCTGACTTTGCGACCCGAAATCAGAGCCAAGCCACAGACCAGCACTACCGCCGATAGTACGACCGCATAACTGTATCGATTCTTCATAAGAAGACCTCCTTAGGAACTGCCAACTCATTTTGGTTTCGCCGCTATTGTTGTCCCGCCGGGGCGTTTGGATCAACCGGTTTCAGGCCAAGCTGTTTGGCCATATCCTTCTCTTTGCTCTTTTGGGACATGAGGGTGCGCAGATAGAACACTAGGTCCCAGGCCTCGTCCGGTTTGATGTTGTCCGCGAAGGACGGCATGGGCGTGCCATCCAGTCCGGTCATGAAAATCCGGTAGATGTCTTTGTCAGTATCGCCGCATTTTGGCCGGGATCCATCGGTAAAGTCGAAGGGAGCGATCTGCCGGCCGAGGTCATCGGTGAGCGTCGCGGCGGATGGGCCGTTGGCCTGACCAACGACGCCGTGACACTTCCAGCACTGGACCCGGGCGAAGACATCTCGCCCCGCCTTGATGCGGTCGGCCGTGACTTCCGGCTCCGGCGGAATCTGGATTGCTTCCCCGGGTTTTTCACCTACCCAGCGCGGTGAGAAATGCTTCACCCAAGCTACAAGGTCGGCGCGCTGCTGCTTGGTGAAGGTGTTCCAGATCGGCATGTTGGAGCGGTCAAAGCCGCGAGTGATGGAGTCGAAAAGGTCCTGGTCGGTGGGCAGGGTTCCGGTCGGAGTGGAGCGGCACTTAAAAATGCCCAGCTGAAAGTTGCGAGGCTGTTGGTACATGGGGGTCTGCATCCAGACAGCATTTTCGCCGTTCCCATCGCCCAGTGTGCCATGGCAACCAACGCAATAACGGCGGTAGTCTGCCTTGCCGTCCTTGGCATGACCCGTAACGTTCCCGATGTGGCTCTCGATGCTCAAACGAGGCGCGAAGTCAGCCTCTGTGAGTTGCGCCCAGGAAGCCAGCGGGAGCGCCAAAAAAGCAGTTGCTCCCACGAGAAGCGACCATGTCTGCAATCTTGTTCGCATGTCTATCCCTTTCTAGAAATCGAAATCAAATCCCGCCAACAGCTCGCTGGTGTTGATATTAAGACCGGACGTCCCAAGAACAGGAGCGGTGCCATCCTGGTGCAGCCAGTTGTATTCGTTATGCCAGGCAAAGCCGGCCCGGCTGGTCATAAACGGGTTGTAGCGGTAGCCTATTGTGTAGGTGGAGATGTTGCCCAGGTTGGAAGCAGCCGGGCCGCCCCCCAAACAACCAGTGCCGCACCCCGATCCACTCCCCTGCCGCGACATGCGGATCGTCTCGTACCGGCCGATGAAGATGAGCTGCGGACTGTACACGTAATGAGGCTCGAAGAGGACTCCGTTCCAGGTCGGTGCTTGCGCACCGGCCGGCAACGGCGCACCCGTATTGTTGTTGTTGCCGGCAACTCCATCGACCAAGTCGCCGTATCCTTGGCCAAACCAGGCGCTATCCCAGCCGTGCTGCGTAACCACCTGCAAATCCACGTGCTGGCCGAAGTAGAATTGTCCGACAAAGCCTTCCCGATGGAAGCCCTTGTTTGCCATGCCGGCGCCGCTGCCAAGAATTGCGCCGCCGTTGGTCAACCACCCGGTGGGTGCCTGGCCAACCATGGCGTAAGCGCCAATCCGGTCGACTCCCATTTTGCCGGCGTCGAATGCCTGGCTTACCGTGAAAAATCCGGTATAGGCATTGCCGTAAGGCAGGCCCACTTGACCGTCTTCCGAGCTCAGAAGCGCCATCGAGTAGCGAGTTCGGTCATTGTTGGAATGCCCCATTAACTCGGCTCCGAGCTGGTTGTCTCCCATTTGCCCGAAGATGTTGGCGTCACCAACAGGGCGGAAGTGATACAGCTGGTAAACCCCGCCGTTTCCCGTAAGGGTCAGAATGCGTTTTTCGGAGAGCAGGTTGTCGAGTTCAAACTTGCCAAACTTGATGTTGAGCCAAGGGCTGCCGAACAAATTGTCCAAGCGGCCCATCACGGTTTCAAAGTGAAATGTCCCCGCATTATTCGACGAGGGCAGCACGTAGAACGAGAAGTTCTTTTCCAGCGTGCCGCCGGTATGGAAATCGAGGCCGCTCAGGTCGAAGCCCGAGGCTGTAACCCGTTGGATCGTCGAACCGGTCAAGGTATCGACTTGAACTTTGCCGGTGCTCACCCGGTGCCAAATCGGCGTGATGCGGAACGTGACTGGCCAGTACCCCGGATTCTGCCAGATCGGGGCATCGCGGTCGTTCATGAGCTGGTAGCCGTTGTCTTTGAATTTCTGGCCGAAGTAGTTGAGCATCGGCCACGATTCGTGACAGGCCGAGCAACGAAGGCCATACTTTCGGGCAAATGCGGGGAGGGCGTTCGCCGAGGGGCTGGCACTCAGAACCAGGAAAACCAGAACCAGAGCGGCGGTTAGAAACGAAGTTGAAGACGAGAACCTACGCGAACGAGACCGCGTCGACGTGGACATGCCGGACTCCTCTTACTGGTTTGTTATTTCTTTCAAACAAAACCGCTGTCAACGACGAAAAGCGCAAAATCGAGACTTTGACCGACGAAATGGAGAGCAAGGAACCCCTTCCCGCTCCACAGTCAACTCGCAAACGAAACGACACTACTCGACTGCGAAGAGGTGGATAAATTACATATTCCTAGTAAGGTGTGAAACCGAGGCCAACTTTTCCATCGGTCATACCACCGTACCGGGAAAAAATCCTACAACGCCTCGCAGACTGAGTGCAAGGGGGTATTCAAAATTTTTTTTGACATCGTTTTGACAATGTCTCTTACCGTACGGAAGGGTCGGCCCTTCAATTTGGCACCTCACGCGTCAAAAAGGATGACCCGGTTGACAGCATCCCCGCTCTCGGCTGAGAGTATTCGGGAGGATTGGTCTTTGCGTTCTGTTTGGGCGGCTCAAGGGGCCGAAGGGTAGTGTGGTACGGGCTTTTGGTAGGGATGCTGTGGTCCATTTATGGAAGAAGAAATAGTCGCGAATCACCCGGTTCTGGGGAAAATGAAGAAATTGTGCCGTGGGCTTCAACGGACAAGTGTATCGACGAGATCGCTTGTCATCGGGATCGTCCTGTTGGCGGCGTACCTGCCTTCGCTGCAGGCAGGCAACAAGGACAAGATCGCCTACGGCGAGGGCTTGATGGTCAACGTTCCGTTTCCGGAGGCGGAAGTGGAGCAAGTGGTGCAGGACATCTCGCAGAACGGGATCATCCGGGGTACCAAGGAATACAACAAGGATGAATACGTGGGAGGCGCCACGGCGGCTGCTTCGACGCGCGCGTTCCCGCCATGGACCGAGGGTGGAAAGGTTTTCTACAAAGTCAGGCTGCAAGCCATCGACCCGCGCAACTTTAAAGACAGCGGAGACCTCGGCACGTTGGCGGTGCGCTACGTGCTGCAGCCGCAAGGCGACAAGAACACTGTGCTGCGCATCAATGCCGTATTCGTCGAGGACTTCCGGCACACCGTACACGCTTCGGACGGTTCCGTGGAAAGCAGCGAGTATAAGGATATCCACGACCACCTCGACGCCATCGAGCTCATGAAAACGCAGACCGTCGAAGCGGAAAAAGAGCGCGAGCAACAACTGCTGAAGAAGCAGGGTCAGGCGATGACCGGGGGTAGTTCTTCCTCGCGGCCATCTCCCGCTCAAGGGAGTGTTACTGCGAACAACGGTGTTCCCAGCGAGGCCAGCGGCGCGAGTCAAGCCGCAGTAGCCCAGAACGGAGTGCAGAGCCCGGAAGCGAGCGCAGTACCAGTCACGCGACCGGAACCGCAACAGATTCCAGATCAGGCCGCGGGTCAAACCCTGGAGCAACATCTTCAGGATTTGCGCCACCGGGTAGAGCGGCTGGTGAAGGCGCCAGGCGCTCCGCTGAAGTCTGCGCCCTTTCATACCGCGAGCACTCTGAGCGCGCTGCCGACGGGCACGGAAGTTCTGATCTTGATTTCGACCGAGTACTGGTACGGCGTGGAAACGCGTGAGGGGCAGCATGGATGGATTTCCCGCGACGAAGTGGAGCCATTGCCATGAGCCGGAATCGGTCTGGAATGCGATCGACGCCAGTGGGCGCGCTTTTGGGGCTGACGATTCTTGCCATGCTGGTGGTGCGCGGAAACGCTCAGGGCGGCGGCTACGAGCGCACATTCGCGGAGTCGAAGGCAGCCATTGAAAAAGTACTGAAGGATATGCCGGCATCGATGGCTGGGAGGCTGCCGGTGCTGGATGGTTTCGCCGTGGTGGGCGATCACCCTCTGGATCGTTATCAGCGCGCCTATTTCCAATCTACGGTGGAAGTGAGCGCCACGGCTTCCGGAGGATCGGTGGTACGGGTACGCACCAAGGTGACGGCCTGGTATTCCGACGCGATTCCCACGCGCTCGGGATATCAGTTGTTGACCTCCAACGGCCGTCTGGAAGTGGACCTGCTCGATCAGTTGTCTACGGAGCTGCACGCCAGAGCAGCGGCCAGCGGAGCTAACCGTCAGCCCGCGCCGGAGACGGTGCCAGCGGTCGCGGCCGCGTCACCCTCGAAGCCGACTAGTCCGCCGCAGCCTGACGAATCGACTCCAGCGGCGCCCGTGCGGCGATTTCCGGAGACGGGCGGGACGTTTTCCGACAAGGTGGCGCAGGGACTCGCGGCTCAGCAGTCCGGCGCAGACCAGCCGGCGCCGAATCCGGCGGCAGATAAAGACCCGGGAGGGTTGAAGGCAGAGGCGGAGAGCCTGGAAGAGATTCTTAAGAACCAGACGCGTCCCAAGAATTTGGTAGCCGTGAAAAAATCGGGCACGCCCGTGGGCGCGACCGCAAGCCTGACGGCAAAGACGTTGTTTATGGCCAGCGCTCATGATGAATTTGAGATGCTGGACTTCAACGCCGACTGGGTGCACGTGAGGATTTCCGGATTGTCGCGAGGATGGATCTGGCGCAACAGTCTGGAGATGCCCGAAGGCATCCCCGATACTGGCTCCGGCTCCGCACCGGCGACGTCGGCCGACGACTTCTTCAAGGTGAGTCGCGAGGAAACTGCCCCGTTCCCCGGCGACTGGGCGCCTCTCCGCAACAAGAGCGTCAAGATCATTTCGGTGCAGAAAACCGACGAGGCGGCGGACACGGATCCGAAACTGAAGCTCGAATTTGCGAAATCCCAGCTCGACAAAAACTACAAGGAATTGAGCGGGAAACCCGAACTGGCAGGAGTCGTGTTGATCTTCGATTCCGCCGACGGCGGCATGATCGCAACCACCATGGGCACGATCCAGCAATGGAAGTCGGGTAAACTGTCGGACGCCGCCCTCTGGCACCAGTCTTACTTTGATCCGCCGGAAACGTTGGATTCGGCGAGTCCGTCCGCCAGCCAGTAGCAGCGAAAGTTCGCGCGCTGCTTCTCTCTTCAATCAGGCTTCACTTGATGGTGATCACGAAATTTACCGTGCTGGGCTGGTTCGCGCCGACACTGACAGATTTTTCCCACGTCTTGGGCTCGGAAAACACCGGACGCTCGACTTGCCGTTCGGTCAAAACGTCGTAGGCGTGCTGGCGTCCGAGTACTTCCCAGCCTTCGTGCCAGGCCACAATCTGATAATTCCCCGGAGGCACATCGGTGAACTCGAAGTGTCCGCTTTCGTCGGTGACCGCATAGTAAGGATGGGAGACGACCATCATCTCGGCATTCATCCAAACATGCCCGCCGTTGCAGCGCAGATGAACCAGGCCCGGAGTGGACATGGTGCGCTGCGTAACCTGGTTGGTGAAAGGAAACGGCAGGTTGAAGGAAGCCGCGCCATCCATGTGGATGGTGTGCAGCGTCGCGTCGCTGCTTTGCATCTGCAGCGTGCCATTGGCCGGGACGAGAAGAATGTGCGGAATGTAGTGACACTGCTTCTGGTCCAGGTGACGGCGCTGCTCGGGCAGCTCCAGGGCCTTTCCACTGGAAATGTTCTTGAGATAAACGATGGTGTTGGCCACGCCGCCCTTGGGCCCGACGATAAGCCGCTCCATGTCGATGGTTTTGTGAGACTCGGGATCACAGATCTGAGGATCCTTGGTCACCGGAGCCGCGAGGTTGTGGGGCATCGGTCCGGCCCACGCGACCGTACCGGAGATGGTGCCGCCATCCGTAACTTTGATTACTTTGTACTCACTCTGAGCAAAGGCCGCAGTAAAACAGAGTGGCAAAATTAGAGCAAATTGAAGTGCCCGGCGCATCGGTTCCCCCAGCTGTTTCTGGCGGCTGGCCGCGTCCTAGCGACTAGTCGCGTCTCTTGCGATTCCAGGGAGGGAGACCGTTCGGGGTTACGGTTTTCTAATTTGGAATCACATTTTAGGGTGCCCCGATCGGGAACCGGAGTCGAGATTACCAAAGTGGTATCTCGGGCGGGGCGAGAGAGACAGAGCCCGATTCGCGGCAACCCCAGTTTCCCTGCTCGCAGTGTTCTCATGGTGTGCCTCCCCAAAGAGATTGGCGGGACTTGAGGGAGACGGAAGGTTGCGACCTTTCGTAAGCCCAAGTTTCCCCTCCCGGAAGGACATGGCTGAAAAGCCCGCCTTCCCCGCCCAGCGGCCAAAACCTGTGTATGTCGACTGGGCGCCGCCGCCCGCACTTTTCTCTCAAGTTTCATGCCAACAGACCGATGGCAAGGGTAGTGATTCGTGGATCGCAGGGCCGTCGCCTTGTCAGGTGAACATCGAGTGCCCGTGCAGATTGGGAGGTTCACTACGACAACAGTCGCGATTGACGAAACCGCCACAAGCCAGCGCGCGGACCAGGGAAGTGGCAAGTTGCGGGCTTTATTAGTCGAGGATGAGCCCGCCGATGTCGAACTGGCGTTGCGGGCGCTGCGGCAAGCAGGTTTTGACGCCACTGGAGATGTGGCGGACACGGTTGAGGAGTTCACCAACCTGGTGCGGAAGAATTCTTACGACGTAATTCTGGCGGACTACAAGCTGCCCGACTGGAATGGCATGGAATCGGTCGAGATCCTGCGCCGCGAGGGACTGGATATCCCGGTCATCCTGGTAACGGGCGCTTTGGGCGAACTGACGGCGGTGGAGTGCATCAAGCAGGGTGCGGCTGATTATGTTCTGAAAGATCAGATGGCGCGGCTTCCAGAGTCGGTGCGGCGCGCCATACGTGAGAAGAAACTGCGGGAGGATCACCACCAGGCGCAGCTGGAATTAGCGCGCTCCAATCGTGACCTGGAACAGTTTGCCTACGTGGCGTCGCACGACCTGCAGGAACCCTTGCGGATGGTCGCGACCTACACCCAACTCCTGTCTGAACGATATCGCGGCAAGCTCGATGAGAATGCGGACAAGTACATCCACTACGCCGTCGATGGCGCGCTGCGCATGCAGAAACTTGTGCAAGACTTGCTGGCGTTTTCACGGGTAGGACGGCAAGGGGCGGCTCCGCGCAGCACCGACTGCAATCTGGTCATTAAGGCAGCGTTGCAGAATCTGGAGGCTGCGTTGCAGGAGAGCGGCGCGGTAGTGAAGGCAGATGAGCTTCCCATGGTAATTGCCGACGGCGCGCAATTGACGCAGGTGTTTCAAAACCTCATCGGAAACGCCATCAAGTTTCGCGGTCCGGGAGCACCCACCATTCAAATAAAAGCGGAAGGGAAGGATAAGGAATGGACCTTCTCGGTTGAAGACAATGGAATCGGCATCGCGCCCGACCAGGCGGAGAACGTTTTCGTCATTTTCCGGCGGCTGCATACCCGGGAAGAATACGCGGGAAACGGGATAGGGCTTTCGATCTGCAAGAAGATTATCGAGCACCATGGCGGCAGGATCTGGTTCGAATCCGAACCCGGCCACGGATCCACCTTCAAGTTCACGTTACCGGTTAAAGCAGTCTTAAGGGGAGGCGAGAGACAAAGCGATGAAAACGCCTGAAATTCTATTGGTTGACGACAATCCGGCTGATACCGATCTGACCAGCGAAGTGCTGGCTCAGAGTAAGCAACATTTCCACGTTAGCAGTGTGAGCGATGGAGCGGAGGCAATCTCGTTTCTGCGCCACCAGGGGAAATACACGGACGCTCCGAGTCCGGATCTGGTCGTACTCGACCTCAACCTGCCCATCCGGGACGGACGGCAAGTGCTTTCCGATATCAAGGCCGATCCCACCTTGCAAAAAATTCCGGTCGTGATCTTCACCACCTCGCAGGCGAACTCTGACGTCAGCCGAAGTTACGAACTGGGGGCGAACTGTTATCTCAGGAAGCCCGGGAACCTCACGGAATTTGTGGCGGTGGTTCAATCCATGGCGCAGTTCTGGCTGGGCTTCGCCCGTCTGCCGCAAAGGGAGAAACGATGAAGGGCCAACAAACCCATGTCTTACTGATCGAAGACAACCTTGGGGACGCCGACCTGGTGCGCCTGCGGTTGGTGGAAGGCACATCGGATGCCGACGTGAGCTGCGTCCATCGCTTGTCAGACGGACTTGCCTCTATCAAGGAAAAATCGCCGTCCGTCATCCTACTCGACCTGAATCTGCCCGACAGCCAGGGAGCGGATACCTTCCGCCGCGTGCTCGAGAAAGCTCCGGATGTCCCGGTCGTGATTCTCTCGGGACAGGACGATGAAGCCTTGGCTATGAAAGCCCTGCATCAGGGGGTGCAGGACTATCTGGTCAAGGGCGCGATCTCCAGCAGCAGTCTGGACCGGGCCATGCGCTATGCCGTGGAGCGCCAGGCGCTGCTACGTTCTCTGGAGATGAGCCGGAAGCAGCAACTGGAGTTCAAGAACCAGTTTCTATCGCACGTTTCGCACGAACTGCGAACCCCGCTGACCTGCATTCATCAGTTCGTCTCCATCCTGTTTGACGGTCTGGCTGGAGAAGTCAGCCCAGAACAAAAAGATCATCTCAAAACGATTCTGAAGAGTGTGAACCAGCTGGGTGCGATGGTTCGCGATCTGCTGGAAGCCAGCCGGGCAGAGTCGGGGAAGATACGGATCGAACCGCGCTGCGTTGCGGTCGGCGATCTGATCCGGCAAGCCGTCGCTATGCTCCAGCCCAACGCGCGCGAAAAAGAGGTTGGGTTGGAAGTGGGAGTCGACACCAGGATTCCGTTCGTGTATGGAGATCCCGGACGCATTCTCGAAGTGCTGATCAACCTCATCGAGAATGGCATCAAGTTCACTCCCCCCGGAGGGTCGGTTACGGTGCAGGCCTGCCTGGTGCAAACCGATCCGGATTTCGTTTATATCTCGGTGGCGGATACCGGCTGCGGCATCACCCCCGAGGCCAGAGCGCTCGTGTTCGAGCGGCTGTACCAGGATCCGAACGCGGTCGATAACCATCGCAAGGGCCTGGGACTCGGACTGTTCATCGCGAAAGAACTGGTTAGCCTCCATGGCGGACGCATCTGGGTTGCCAGCGAAGCCGGCAACGGTAGCACTTTCTCGTTCACCTTGCCGCTGTACTCCCTGGCCAAGCTGCTCTTTCCGGTCATCACCTATCAGGACCGCCTGCGCGACAACTTGGTTCTCGTCAAGGTCGTATTGCGGCCGCTCTCCAAGCCGGTTCGGGCTAGCTGGAGAGAAACCTGCCAGCGCTGTCTGGAGATTCTGCAGCGCTGCGTTTATCTCGACAAGGATCTGGTCTTGCCTCCGATGACCACGCACGGTGCAGAGGAGACGTTCCTCGTGGTCGCGTCCACCGCTTTGGAATCCGCCGAAATTATGATGGCGCGTATTCGCGAGCAACTCGGGAAGGTGAATGACTTGAACGGCGCCGGCGAGTTGGAAGTTTCCGCCTCGACTGTGCCGTTTGCCAAGGCAGATTCTGACCACGCGCTGTCTCTGGAAGAGCAGGTACAGGAAGTTGCGCAAACGGTGACCGAAATGATTCGAGCGGCGGGTTCAACACGGGCTTAAAAACTGAGGTTTTCGACCACCAGAGTTTCACGAATCAGAAGCAAGAAGGAAATGAAACACACGCTGACACAATCCGCGTGATCCCAGCAACGGAGAAGAAAACAAATGGCAAACTCAAAAATTATGATCGTGGACGACGACCCAGACCTCAGACAAGCTCTGCGCCTGCGTCTGCGAGCCAACCAATATGAAACCGTGAATGCCGTCGATGGGTATTCTGCCATCGCGATGGCCTACAAGGAGAGTCCGGACTTGATCATTCTTGATCTGGGCTTGCCGGCTGGCGATGGCTTTGTCGTACTCGACCGACTTCAAAAAGACGACAAACTTTCAGCCATCCCAGTGATCGTGCTGACGGCGCGCGACCCCCAGGCCAACGAGCGGCGGGTGCTGCGATCGGGCGCGGCCGCCTTCTTTCAGAAGCCGGCTGACAATGCCGAATTGATGGACGTGATTCGCGCCACCCTGGACCAGGCGGCAGCGGCCACAGCTCTGCCGTCCTGAGAAACTCTACTCCGGATCCGGCCACTGCCCGACCCTTCGGTCACGGAATGCAGCGGCCGGATCCGGGGAAGAGCGCGCCAATCTAAAATTGTGCGAATCCATGAACGCGGCAAACTCCGTAACCGACCGGCCGCCACGGGGAACCTGGAATGGAGCCGACTCGAACGGATTTTAAAAGTCACGGCGAACGGGTTCTCTTCGTCGATGACGAGGAGGCGCTGGTGTTCCTGATGACGCAGATGTTAGAGCGGCTGGGATACCAGGTGACAGGCTGCACTTCGCCCGAAGAAGCATTGGAGATGTTTCGGTCAGGGCCGCGGAGTTTCGACGTCGTGGTAAGCGATCTCTCCATGCCGGTGATGTCCGGCGTCGACCTCGCACGGGAGTTGCTGCAAATCCGGCCCGGCATGCCCATTCTGATCGCATCCGGATATTTCGGTCCCGCGGACAACGAAGAAGCTCGCAGCCTCGGCTTGCCCGACCTCCTGCTGAAGCCCGACACGATCGAGAAACTCGGTCAAGCCCTTCATCGTGTTATCGGAAAGTGCGAGCCGCCTGCACGCGAAGGCTAACTTCGCCCATCTCTCACTCTTATTTCGCTTGCGCTCCCGCGGCGTGTCCATTGGCTACGGGCGCCTGATTGGTGACCAGCCAGTACATGCCGAGCAGCTTCACCATTTTTCGAAACTGATCGAAGCCCACGGGTTTCTGCAGATAGCTGTTGACCCCCAGGTCGTAGCCGCTCACCATGTCACGCTCCTCGCGTGAAGAGGTCATGAGCACAACGGGGATAGTCTTGGTCCGGGGATCTCCCTTGATCTGCCTGAGAACCTGCATTCCGTCGACTTTGGGCAGCTTCAGATCGAGCAGGACCAGCTTCGGCGGGTGGTCAAAGGACCGCTGACTGTGAGGCCCGGAACAAAAAAGAAACTCCAGCGCTTCCTCTCCGTCACGCGCGATGAATACGTTATTGGCAAGGTTTTCCGCACGCAAGGCATGCAGGGTGAGGTCGACGTCGTCCTGACTGTCATCGACCAGGAGAATATCGACTTGATCTGAGTTCATGATTGGGCTCCTGCCGCGGCCTGTTTGGTTGCCGCATGGTTTGGATTCGCTTCGTCCGGTCGTGCAATTTGTCGCCGCTAGCATCGGTGACTGCCAGCGTGAAATAAAAGGTTGCGCCCTTGTCGAGTTCGGCTTCCGCCCAGATGCGGCCGCCATGCTTGCGCACGATGCGTTGCACGGTGGCCAGGCCGATGCCCGTCCCTTCGAAATCCTCGGCGCGGTGCAGGCGCTGGAAGACTCCGAACAGCTTGTCCTGGTACTTCATGTTGAAGCCGACGCCGTTGTCGCGAACGAAGATGACGGTCTGTCCATTCTCCAGGGAGTGACCGATCTCGATGACCGCACGCTCTCGGGGACGGGTGAACTTGAGAGCGTTGGCGATCAGGTTCTGAAACACCTGCCTAATAAGGACGGGGTCGCATTCCACAGAGGGCGCTTGCGCAATCTTCCAGTCGATGGCCCGGCCTTCCGTTTCGGGCTGCAGCAGGGCGATTACCTCTTCGATCATCGGATTCAACTCAGTAGCTTGCAGCGCGACCGCGTGCCGGCCCAGCCGCGCCAGATTCAGAAGCTCGTCAACCAGCCGTCCCATACGCTGCGTGCCATCCTGGATGCGCTGCAGATGGCATTGCGCCTCCGGATTCATCGCTGCGCCATAGTCTTCAATCAGAATTCTGGAAAACCCGCCGATATGCCGCAGAGGCGCGCGCAGATCGTGAGACACGGAGTAGGTAAAAGCCTCCAACTCCTGGTTGGCAGCCGCCAGCTGCGCAGTGCGCTCGATCACTCGCTCTTCGAGTTCTTCATTCAGCTTGCGGATTTCGCGCTCGTCCCCTTTTCGTTGAGTAATGTCGCGGAAAGCGACCACGCCTCCGCGAATCGTTCCGTCCTTCGCCTTCACCGGGGCCCCGCTGATTTCAATCCAGGCTCCATGGTCAAGCTCGGGGTTCCGCAGAAACATTTCGGCCGTGCTCACCTCGCCTCGAAGGGCGCGCACCAGGGGATTTTGCTCGGTCGGGAAAGGTGTAATCGTGTCCCCCTGGTACACGCCATAGTGCGAACTCCATTCCTCGACAGGAACGTCCTGCGCGCCCATGCCGACGATCCTCTTAGCGGCCGAATTCCACAGGGTAAATTTTCCTTTCTCATCGGTTGCGACCAGACCCTCAGCCATGCTGTCGAGCACGGACCGGAGCATGAGCGTCTGGGTTTCCAGAGCTTGCTGCGAGCCGTACAACTCTTCGGTTTGCCGGGACAGTGTTTTCGCCTGATCGATCAGCGCGTCTTCGATGCTTTTGTGGTCGGTAATGTCTTCGACGATCCCGAACATGTGAGTCGCGTCACCGGATGGCTCCCGGTAGTGGTCGCCGCAGGCCCATATCCATCGCACTTCCCCGTCCCTGCGAACGATCCTGCATTCAAAGTCCCATCTCTTGCCCTGGCTCACGCACGTCTCGAAATTCTCGCGGACCCGCTCCCGATCGTCAGGAAGGACGTGGCGAAGGAAAGTCTCAAAGTTCCATTCCGGCAGAGGCGTGTGATAGCCAAAGATTTCGTCATGTCGGAAGGAACGGCTGGCCTGGAGGGTCGCCAGGTTGAGTTCCCAATCCCCGAGTCTCGCGGTTTCCAGCGCAAACTTTCGCCTGGCGTTGCTCTGACTTAAAGCCGCCTCGGAGCGGTTGCGCGCAGTGATGTCGCGCGCAATTTTCGAAGCGCCGATGATCGTGCCAGTGCTGTCTTTAACCGGCGAAATGGTCGCGGAGATGTCAATCTTCGTGCCATCTTTCCGGACCCGGACGGTTTCGAAATGCTCGACGCTCTCGCCCCTCGCGACGCGCTCCAGAATCGAGCGCTCTTCATGGGCGCGCTCCGGTGGAATAAGCATCAGCATCGGCTTGCCGATGATCTCCGCCGCCAAATAGCCAAACACTCTCTCGGCACCCCGATTCCAGGTATTGATAATCCCACCGAGCGTTTTGCTGATAATGGCGTCATCAGAGGAGTCCACCACCGCGGCCAGGCGTTCCCGCATTTCTTCTGCCCGCTTGCGCTCGGTGATGTCGGCGCGGATCGCCATGTACTGTCTAGGTTTTCGGTTGGCCTCAAGGAAAGGCACGATGGTGGTATCGACCCAGTAGAGCGAACCATCTTTTGCCCGGTTGCAGATCTCACCCCGCCACACTTCACCATTGGCGATCGCGTGGTACATCTGCTGGAAGAATTCTTTCGGGTGGTGGCCGGAGTTGAGGATACGGTGATTCTGGCCGATCAGTTCCTGCTTGGAATATTGGCTGATCGTGCAGAACTTCTGGTTCACGTAGGTGATGGTGCCTTGCACGTCAGTGACGGCCACGATCGCGTGCTGGTCGAGGGCGAATTTTTGATCGGCCAGCTCCTTGATCGCGCTCTCTCTTGCCGCCAGGCTCTGCTTCGCCGCCGCCTCGGCCAATTTCCGCTCCGTGATGTCGGCGCGGATCGCCATATACTGGCGGGGCTTTCCGTCGGCTTCGAGGAAGGGAACAATAGTGGTGTCCACCCAGTAAGTCGAACCATCTTTTGCCCGGTTGCAGATCTCACCCCGCCACACCTCGCCGTTGGCGATGGTGTGGTACATCTGCTGGAAGAATTCCTTGGGGTGGTGGCCGGAGTTGAGGATGCGGTGATTCTGGTCGATCAGTTCGTCTTTGGAATACTGACTGATGGTGCAGAACTTGTCGTTCACATAGGTGATGGTCCCTTGCACGTCGGTGGTGGCCACGATCGCATGCTGGTCGAGGGCGAATTTCTGATCGGCCAACTCCTGTAACACAGCTCCGCTGGCGGCGAGCGTATCCCTTACGATCTGTTCGGCCCGCTCCCGCTCCACGATTTCAGACAGCAGCGCCGCCGTGCGCTGCTCCACGCGCCCTTCCAAGTCGGCGTTCAGTGTATTGATCTGGGCCTGCGCCCGCGAACTGATCTCAATCTCGCGATTGACCGCGAGCCGAGCGAGTCCCCAAAGGGATACTCCCAGAAAGACGCCAGCAATCGAGATGAGCCTCGACAAGCCTTGTCCACCCCGGATGCGTGGGGCCCGCTGGCTCAATAACCGAGTCTCCTCGTCGTACATGTCTCGAGTCGTTGCCAGCACTTCATCGAGGAGTTTTTCGATCTCCAGGGCATCGCTACCCGAGCCGGTCTGCAGCCTGCGGCGTTTGGAGATTATGCTCTCAGCGAATTCGAGCGCCGTTCGCACCTGCGGTTCGAGCACATCGAGCCGACGTTGCTGACTGAGATTGTCGGCCGTCATATGGCGCAACGCGTCTTCGTCCAGTTGGATGGCGGCCCGGGCCGTCCCGTAACGAGCGAGCAGCGGCTCCTCTCCGGTCAATGCAAATGCGCGGGCGCTAGTTTCCGCTTCGATAACGTGTCTCGACGTGCGTTGGATTGTCTCCATCACCTCATGAGTGTGGGAGATCCAATAGGCATCCTGTTCCGCCCGCCACGCACCGCGCCAGGACGAAAGGCCGATGAAAACCGTCAGCACGATCGCGACGATGAAACCGGCGGTGACTTTGCGCCGAAGCGGAGCCTCGATCGGCCCATCGAGCCGCTTGCGCTCGGCGATTTCCTTTTCGAGCCTGCGATTCGCATCCTGCAAGTGAACCAGGTCGGGCAGTGACATGACCTTTGGAACCAACGGGATCAGCATCCCGGCCGTCAACACCGAAACCGCTGCGGTAATGCCTTTGATAACGCCCGCCAGCATGTAATTGCCGTGCCAGACGTTCCAGATTTCCATCAGGTGAGTGGTGCCGCAAGCCAGAATGAATGTGCCAAACATCCAGAAAATGCGATTGAAGGGAATGTCACGATTCTTGGAAATGAAATAAATGAGGATGACCGGAATGGTGTAATAGGAGAGAGCGATCAGGCCGTCGGAAATGACGTTCAACCATAGAATTCGCGGATCCCACAAATAGCAATACCCGTGAGGCATGAAATTCGACGAGCCAGCCGGCAACCGGTGGGCGGCCATCGCGGCCAGCCCCACCGATCCTGCTGCCAAAGCGATCGCGATCCACGACTTGGCCAGACGAAGTGCGCTGAGACGGCTCATCGACCCTGATGCTCCTTTCTGCGGTGGTCGTGAAGGCCGCCTACCGAGAATCGGCGATATTGCAAGTCGAACGCCCCCGTTAATTGGGTTATCGGCGGGGATTAGGCGAGCTTTAGGGAAGGAATGGGGCGTGCCGCAACACTCTGTTGCTGTTATTCCCAGAAAAAAGAAGTCCCGCATCCCGGCCGGGTTCCTTTACTCAGATTACTGTCCTCTTAACTAAGCGCCCTTCCCCCTCAACAAAAAACACTTTTCAGAGATCAGATTTTCCGCATGATCTTAGCTCCGATCTTCGGATATAATCCGCGCCAATCTGGGCGGGAAGGTTTTCATCTGGTTCACCGAGAAGAAGCACAGGGAATCCAAAAATCGCAAGCAGGCGTGGGGAGAAGAACACACGCGTGATTTCTTCTCACGCGTGTTCTCGCCCGGCGTCCTTTCCTGGGAGGCTATATCGATGACGCAAATCCATCAGCAAGTGAGCGGCAGTCAGCACGAGCGGTGGTATGAGTTGGGCAGTCGATGTATGCAGAGAGCAAAGCGCGCGATTTGCGCATTCGCGCTATTCGCGCTCCTGACTTCGCTGGCCTCTGCGCAATCGACCAGCCAATTGAACGGCAGCGTTACGGACCCCTCCGGCGCAGCGGTGCGCGACGCAAAGATTACGTTGACCGACCCAGCCAACGGGTCGCAGCGAACTACCACCAGCAATGCTGCAGGACTCTACCAATTCCTGGATGTGCCCCCAGGCGACTATCGACTGGAGGCAACGGCAGCGGGCTTCGCACCCTTTGTCGCATCCAAGGTCACACTGCTGGTCAAATTGCCCTCTACCGTCACCATTCGGTTTCAGGTTGCGGGCACAACAACCTCGGTTAACGTCGAAGGCGAAGCGCCGCTTATCAATCGAACCGACGCATCACTGGGCAACGTCGTTGCAGGAGACCAAATTGATGAATTGCCCATCGCCGCCCGTAACGTAGTTCAGTTGCTGAGCCTGCAGCCGGGTGTGGCGTACCTGGGGAATGAGCTGGATGCAAACACCGACACGCGCAGCGGCGCCGTCAACGGCCTGCGCAGCGACCAATCCAACGTCACGCTCGATGGCATTGGAGTCAACGATCAGAATAACGGGTACGCCTTCCAAAGCGTCCTGAATGTGCCGCCCGACTCGGTCCAGGAATTCCGGGTCACCACCGCCAACGCCAATGCTGACTCCGGCTATTCCAGTGGCGCCCAAGTCGCGCTGGTGACTAAGAGCGGCACCAACAGCTTTCACGGCTCGGCGTACGAGTACAACCGCAACACCGTTTTCAGCGCCAACGACCCGTTCATCAAGGAGTCCCAGTTATCGAGCGGCCAATCCAATACCGCGCCCAAGCTTTTATACAACGTATTTGGGGCTACCATCGGAGGGCCGATCAAGCAAAACCGCCTCTTCTTCTTCGCCAACTATGAAGGGTTTCGGCAAGCCAAGGGCAGCAGCGCTTTGCGCACCGTGCCCAGCGCGGCACTGGCACATGGCGTTCTCCAGTACTTATGCACCCTCAACCCGGACGGCACCCTGAACCAAACAGCTTGTCCTGGGAACAACAGCGTCTTGGGTTCAGACGGGAAGACTTACATCGCCCAGCCCGGCTACAATGTCCTCGGGACTGATCCAACCACCGCAAAAAATCAAATCACAGGAATGGATCCCAATGGAATCGGCCCCAATACGGCAGTCGAGGCCGTCCTGCAGCAGTACCCGCAGTCCAACGAAAATGCCGGCGATGGCTTGAACACGCTCGGCTATCGCTTTGCCTCGAATGCAGATGCCAAATGGAACACCTACATTCTCAAGGCCGATTGGCACCTCAACTCCAGTGGCTCAGAAACCCTTTTCGTGCGCGGACAGACGCAGAATCAAAACAATCCGGGAGAGCAGCAGTTTCCCACCCAGTCCGCAGCTACCACGCTCGTGGATGACAGCCGGGGCGTAACCGTCGGACTCACTTCGCTCATCAATCCCAGGCTGGTCAACGATTTTCACTGGGGCTACATCCGCCAAGGTGGGCAGAACGCCGGGAGTTCTTTCAATCCGGGAATTTTTCTGAGTGGGCTTTCCGACCTCGTCCCTTTCACCCGCTCCACCATTTTCTTCGTGCCCACCAACGAGTTCGGCGACAATTTGAACTGGACTCGGGGAAATCATACGGTTCAGTTCGGTGGCGATTTACTCCTGATCCGCAACAATCACACCAGTTACGCTAACTCGTTCTCCGACGTGCAGACCAACCCCGTCTATCTCAACACGGGCGGAATCGCCAACACCCCCAGCCCGCTGGATCCCGCGAACAATGGCTTCCCCTCTATCGATCCCAGCTTCGGCCCGAACTATGACTCTGCAGTCGGAGCCCTGTTAGGAATTTTTGCCGAGGGGGACGGCATCTATAACTTCGCCCGCGACGGCACCGCGCTCTCCCAGGGCACACCCATCAAACGCCGTTACGCCGTCAACGACTACGAGTTCTTCGGGCAGGATACCTGGCGGATGACGCCCCGGTTAACGCTCACTTACGGCCTGCGTTGGGTGCTCGAAGCTCCTCCGTACGAAACCAACGGATTGCAAGTCGCGCCCTGCGTGGAAGCCGCAGGCGGCGGCTGCACCAATCAAAACGTCGCCGACTGGTTTAACCACACGGCCCAACTAGCGTCTCAGGGCCAATCGGCCAACAGCGCCGGGGAGATTTCTTTCGTTCTCGGCGGGCCTAAGAATCACGGTCCGGGCCTCTGGAACTGGGACCACAAGGATTTTTCACCGCGTATCGCCGTGGCCTGGGCTCCAGACACTGGCGAAGGATGGGTCTCAAAGATTCTCGGCAAGAAAGACCAGTTCTCCATCCGCGCCGGTTACAGCATCACCTACGACCACTTCGGCATTCCCATCGTGAACAGTTTTGACCAGCACGGCTCTTTAGGTGTCTCCACTGATCTGGGAAATCCCGCTGGCGTGGTAACCGTTGCTGGCGCTCCACGCTTCACCTGTCTTGTTCCGAGTTCCGGGGGCCAGTCCTGCTTGCCAGCGCCCTGTCCGACTTTGAGCGGCCCGAGTTGCTTGTTCGGCCCTGCTCCGGCAGGTGGCTTCCCCTATACCCCAAGCAATAGCAATTTTGCGATCAACTGGGGGCTGGACCAAACTTTGAAGACGCCATACGCGCACGTCTTCAATTTCTCGCTCTCGCGCCAACTCACGCCGCATTCCTCGCTCCAGGTGGCTTATGTTGGCAGCATCGGCAGACGTCTGCCTATGCAGGTCGATCTTGCCATGCCCGCCAATCTCACGGATCCTGCCAGCAAGACGACGTATTTCCAGGCAGCCACCTTGCTCTCCAAGGCCGCAGCCGTGCTGCCCAACGGCGCGGATGTCAATTCGATTCAGCCCATACCATTCTTCGAAAACATTTTCCCCGCATGGGCTGGTACTACGACGCAGAGCAACCTGGGCACCGGCTGCGCAGCCGGAGCCCCTCCCGCTAATCCGTCGGCGACCCAGAATATTTATGAACTCTGGACCTGTTACCCGCACAACGAAACCTTCTCGCTGTTCCTGATGGATCTGCCCGGCTCCGTCACCGGAATGAGCACGCCAAACAGCAAGAACGGCCCCTACAGCTTTTTCCATGACCAGTTCAGTTCACTTTATGCCTGGCGCAACATCGGCACTTCCGCCTACAACGCGCTGCAGGTAACCTACCAGGTCCGCTGGGGAGCCAACCTGCAGGGCCAGTTCAACTACACGTGGTCAAAATCGTTCGACGAGGCGTCGGCGGCCGAACGCATTGGTCCCTATGAAGGAACCGGCGGAACGGGCAACGACTTGAATGGCGGCGGGATCGTCATCAACTCCTGGGATCCGCTGTCTCTGCGCGGACTCTCCGATTTCAACGCCTTCCACCAGATCAACGCGAACCTGGTCTATCGCCTCCCGTTTGGCAAGGGCCAGAGGCTGGCCGAAAACGCGAGCTCGGTGCTCAACGCCTTAATTGGCGGGTGGCACGCCTCCGGCGTATTCCGCTGGACCAGCGGTTTCCCCATCACCATCGACAACGGTTTCACCTGGGCCACCAACTGGAACATCGAGGGCGACGCCGAGCCCAACGGGCCGCCTCCGGTGGCGTCGAATCCTAAAAATGCGATTGTCAACGGCGTGGGCATCGGCCCGGACATCTTCCAACATCCGGACTTGGCGGAAGCGGCGTTCCGCCCCGAGTGGCCGGGCGAATCCGGCGCCCGCAACAACGTCATTGGCGACGGTATGTTCAACATCGACACCGGGTTCAGCAAGGAGTTCTCTCTGGGCGAACAGAGGCGTGTGGAGTTCACCTGGCAAACCTTCAACTTGACCAACTCGGTGCGCTACGACGTGCGCGCCGCTCAGCCCACGCTCTCCGACCCTGCGTCAGAATTCGGCAGATACCATACGACCCTGACCACACCGCGCTTCATGCAGTTCGCCTTGCGTTTCGTTTTCTGAGCCTGGGGGCGCGACCGATATCGAGGGGGGCAGTAGCTTTAGGGAACACGGGCACCAGCGGAGCTAAGCGCCGCCGCGGTGCCCGCCCCAGAGCTTCGGGCGGTTCTGCCGTTCACGGCTGCCGATTCCTCTGCGTGACTTGGCTGACTCGCCAGATGGAACCTGAACATCTGTGGCAGCACTGACGACCAGTATTTCCAAGTGTGCGCACCCGGTCCCGACGACCATTCATGCGGAATGCCGAGTTGCGTCAGCTTCTCGTGCAAGCCCAGCATCATCGAGAACATGCGATCATCCGATCCGCAAGCTAGAAAAAGTCTGGGAATCGGCCCCGGCACCACGATCGTATGTTTGCCCCGTCCCTGGGAATCGAGTGGCCCGGGCGGCGGTGGTTGCGCCGGCCAGAAACTCCAATCCTTATCGACGAGGCCGCTGATCACGCTAACGCTGGCGAACCGGCCCGGATAGCGTCGTCCCACATCCATCGACAGATATCCACCAAAGGAGAAACCGCCGATCGCCCACCGCTGCCGTTCGAAGGGGATGGCATAGTGGCTTGAAACGATCCCCGCCACCTCCTCCGCCACCAGAGTCAGGTAGTTGTGGTAGGGAACGTGATCGGAAAATTCGTCGTAAAAACTGTTGAAGCGTACGTCGGGCAACACAACGATCGCCGGCCGCACCTCGCCTCGCCCCAGCATCTCGTCGTACACCTGATCCACCTTGAGATGCTTCAGCAGGTCTTCGGGCCGGTCGCGCCAACCGTGATTCAGGATGAATACCTCAGAGGGGGCAACCTGCGTCTTGGGAACCGTCTTAGGTACCAGCGCCAGAAAGAAGCGCGGCTCGTTCATTTCCTTGGACCAGAAACGAAACCGTTCCACCGCAAGATTCGTCCGCTCCGAAAGGCGCACTACTTCGATCTGGCCGGGCGCGAGCGGCGCCTTTTCAAACGGTTCCTTGCGCTGCCGGCTGGCCAGCAGATACAACCCAGGCAAAGACAAGGCCACCACCAGTGCCAGCCCCCGTAGTCTCCAGCGCTTCCACACCGCGACACCTCACAGAAATTGCTGTCAGCTGCCGGCGGCGCCAGCATCCCGGACGGTCAGTTTTTTGCTGATCAATTCTTCAATCTGCTCCAGCGTATTCAGGTTGTGCACGTTGATCTCTCGCGGCTCGAATTCCACTTTGAATTGCGCTTCCAGAAAAGCCACGAGCCCGATCATGCCGATCGAGTCGATCAGCCCGCCGGTGACCAGGGGCGTAGCGTCCTCGATGCGCGCTTGGTGCACGCCCAGCAAAACGTTTTCCGCGATGAACTGCCGGATTGCGGTCTTGATCTCCATATATTCAGTTCTTTGTCGAGTAGTTCTGGTCCGAAAGCAAATCGCTTTCAAGCTCGGGCCAGCGTCACTCCCCAGGTGAAACCGATCCCCGCGGACGCGAACAACAACAATTGCCCCGGACGAATTCGCCCCTCGCGCCGCAGGTGCACATAATTGATGACGAGATCGCTGGCGAAAGTGTGACCATAGTCCGCCATGGGCGTCACTGGCAGGCCGCCTTCGGGCAACCCCACCATCCGGCGGAAGCCGTCGCGGTCCCGCTGGCTGATGTTGGAATAAATGAAGTGGTCAACGTCGTTCAAGTTCAGCGAAGACGCCGCCAGCACTTTCTGCACCAACCGATACAGGTTTAGATAGTAGATCGGCATCACTTCGTTTTCAATGCACGGAGCATCGACCTTGATCTCCAGATGCCCGTTCGTCTTGATCAAAGCAATGGCATTGTGAAGATGTCCAAGCGTCATGGCTTCCACGCCCAGCAGCAAAGGCCCTTCAGTACCTTGGCGACGGAGAATCACCGCACTCCCCGCATCTCCCTGCACCGTAACTGGAAGCAGTGAGCGATTGCCCGCGGGCGCGGTGTCGCCCGTCACCAGCAGCGCAGTCTTAATATTTTCGTCGGTACTCATCCAACCCATCGCCGTCTTAATCGCCAGGTGAAGCGCCCCACACCCGCCGGCTTTGAAACTCAGATTCAAAGAAGTCTCAGCCCCGAGCTCTGCGCTGAGTTTGTGAGCGATCGAAAGATACTGCGAGTTCTCTCCGGGAAACGTACTGTAATCCACGATGAGGTCAATATCTTTTCCCGTAATCCCAGCATCCGCGATCGCGGTCGATGCGGCTTCAAGAACCAAGTCATAAGGTTCCTTGCCCCCGCAGACCCGGACGCGGCTCAGTCCCAAACCCTCCGCCGCCTTTTGTCTGGCTTGCGGACTCAGCGGCGCGAGCGTAGTCTGCACCCGAACTCGTTCACGCTCCAGCACCGCTTGCACGGTCTCACCATCGGGCGGAACGGCGTACGCCGCGGACGCAATGCGCACATTCATCTTCAAGGGAGCTCCAGCAGAAGCGCGGCAAAACCGCGGTCGCCTAATGTACTTAACAATAGCGCCTCTCCGCCGCGCGGCCGGCCGCTCAACGCCAGTATTAAGTGAAGAAGAGCGCCAGCATCGGCGATCCCCGCGGCCACCGCTTGAGGCGCGACAATCACCGCACTCGGATCGCCAATCTCGCGCGCCAAACCTACCGTAGAACCGTGAGCGCACGGCGCGCCCTGCCCGGCACAAATGATCACACTCGGGACTGCTCCGCCAAGCATCTCTCGAATGCGCCCCGCCGCATCTCCGCGCGCGGCCCAGCCGCCCGAACTGAAATGCGCATAGGCGCGCGCTTCCCGGCGCTCCGCAGGTTCCAACACCAATGCAGCCACTCCTTCGCTGGGCACAAAACTACCGCTCTCGGGCAAAGGCTCCGCGTTGTAGCACGCTGGCGACAGTAGACCCGCCACCTCGTACCATTCATAGATGGCGCGTGTGAGCGTATCACCCGCCAGCACAATGGCCAAGTCCGCCTGCCCATGCTGCAACAGCGATGCCGCCTGGATCAACGCGCTCTCTCCCGCAAGGCCCTTGCTGCCAACCGTAATGTTCGGCCCACGCAGTCCGTGCCATAACGCGACGTGACTGGCCGGAGCGTTCGCCAGCCCTTCCGGAAAGGGACTCGGATCGGTTCCACCCCAGCCATTCACCGCCGCGCTCTGATAAAAAGCTTCCGTGAGTTCGGCACAGCCGAAACCCGTGCCGAATACGACTGCGACCCGCGACCGATCTATATTGCTCAGATCGATCCCCGCATCCTGAAGCGCCAGGGAAGAAGCCACCAACGCCCACGCTGACAGCCGATCCAAACGCCTGGTCTTCAATCCCGGCACCACGCTGGCGGGACGAAATGGCTTCACCATAAACGCGCGTCGCAGCCCAGCAGTCGTCCACGCGGTGATCGATTCCGGCTCGACAGGGCCCGGCGGGATCAGGCCGCCAAGCGGGCCATAGGGACTCACCGACCCGATCCCAGTAATCGCCGCCAGATTCGCAGTCATGAGCGGGCGCTCCCGAACCCGCCGCTCCCGAATATCAGTGCCGCATTGCTGCCGCCAAACCCTGCCGAAACCGACATGGCCAGTGGCAAAGTCTGCCGGAGAACTTCTCCCCGCAGCCAGTTCACACTCGCGCTTTCGATCGGATCCGTCAGCCGTAGCGTCGGCAGCAAAGCACCACAGCGCACCGCCGCAATCGTGATCGCCGCCTCCAGCGCTCCCGCCGCGCCCAAACAGTGCCCGAAATAAGATTTTGTCGACGATACGGGAACCGGGCGCCTCCGTTCGCGAAAAGCGGTCTCATACGCATGAGTCTCGGCGATATCGTTCAGCGGCGTACCCGTGCCGTGGGCATTCACATAACCGATATCGTCGCAACCCGCCTCCGCCATTTCCATGGCAAGACGCATGCAATCCGCCAGTCCGTTGCCTTGTGTTTCCGGCGCGGTGGAGTGAAACGCATCGTTCGTCATGGCCCATCCCCGCAGCACCGCCAAAACGCTGGCATTCCGCGCCATGGCCCGATCCAGCGTTTCGAGAACGAACACCGCGGCGCCCTCTCCCAGATTCAACCCCTTACGATTCTGATCAAAAGGTCGACAAGGCTCCGGGTCCAGCGCCTGCAGCGAATTGAACCCGCTCAGCGTAAACGGACAAAGCGCGTCGCTGCCCCCAGCCAGCATGATGGGCACGGCCCCGTCGAGGAGCAGGTTAGCGGCGAGCGCAATCGCCATCGCGCTCGAAGCGCAAGCTGCGGATATCGCGCAGCGCGGTCCATTCACTCCTAAGTGCTCCCCCACGGCGTCAGCCACATGCGCCGCCGGATAAGAGGCAGCCCGCAAAAGTCCGCCGCCGTGCCGGTACCAGGCTCCGGGATCCTGGGCAAAACCTGGCTCAATCTCACTCAGGCCCGCGACCGTGCTCGCCATAATCACGCCGCTTTCGCGAAAGCCCGCGCTCTCGCTGTCGAAGGCCCTTACCGCGTCCTCGGCCGCCACCATCGCCAGCCGATCGCTACGCGAATATCGGAGCGCGTTGTCTTTCGCTGCCAGCGGCAGACTGCCGACGTGCGCGGTACTTCCTTCAAATCCGGGATACAAATCCTTGGTCTTCACCAGACAGCTCTGGCCCGACAACATTCCCGTCTGCAGGCAGTCCATCCCAATTCCGTATGGGCTGACCACGCCGACGCCAGTAACGACAATGGTTTTGCGGGGGTCAATCACATCAATCACGAGAGGCAACCCGCCAGAAATCAAAAAAATTCATCCACTGATCGTAATGGTTGGCCAGGGTTTTTTCCAAAAACTGTACGGCCACGAGCAAAGCCTCGCGCAGCCCGGCATCCCGATCGTCAATGCGATCGCCAATGCGATCGTCAGATGCTACTTGTGATTCGGATTGCGATGGAGGTGGCGAAATCGGATCCCCCATCATCGCGTGATAGCGCAACCACCCCTGCCGAATCACGAACCCCGGCATCACCGGCGCGCCCGACACCTGCGAAAGCAGGAACGGACCAAGCGGAAACGAAGTCGGTTGAGAAAAAAACGGAACCTCGGCACTATGCCGCTGATATACGCGGTCCCCCTGCATTGCCACAATCTCATTTCGGCGCAACGCCTGCAAGAGTTCTAAGGTCGCGGACACTCCCTCTCTCAGATCCACAATTCTGAGCCGCTCACTCGCCATCAGATTCCGCAGCAGGATCTCTGCCGGTTTATCCTCGACCACTCGCGCCACGTTGACCGGACGCCCATGCATTTCCAGCAGGCGCGAAGCAAATTCCCAATTCCCCACATGCGCCGTCCACACAATCAGCCCATTGCCAGCCGCTAAACACTGCTCGATCTTGGCCCCGCCGCGCTCCGGGTCCACCAGCATGGAGCGCAGTTCGGCATGCGTGGCCTGCGGAACATAACAATAGGAAACCATCAGATCGCAGAACGAATAGAATACCCAATAAACCTTCCACTGCAGCGCCAACCCATGCTTGCCCGAAACCCGGCGCAAATTCCCGGCCACAGCCCGCCGCTCCCGCCTCAACATCACGAAAAAGATCAGCGCCGTCACCACCGCAATCGGCGGATGAACGAAGCGCGGCAGCCTCGGAATAATCGCAAAGATGATCCGCTGCGCCGTAAGATTGTGAAAACGATGCTCGTACCAACGCGTCACTTGCCGCCAGCCGTCATGAGGTCACCCGCATTCGTGATCACGTCCCTCTGCCACCGCGAGTGCAAGTGAACGCTCTCCATGACGTACATATTAGGGGATAATGGGGGTTGCCTACTGCAGAACCGGCTGAGGAACGTCGGCGTCAGGCCCTAGCGGCCGCCACTTTAGCTTCGATGATCGCCGCCAAAGTGTTGAGATTTTCCAGGTGTGACTTGTCGAACTTGGCCTGCACCAGCTTGATTCCGAAATGTCTCTCGATCTCCAGCACCAGCTGAAGAATATCGATGGAATCGATTTCCAGCTCACCACCGAGCAATGGCTGATCGTCGCGCAGATCCTCCGGAGTCATGTCGGTGATCCGCAAGCTCTTCAAAATAATCGGCTTGAGTTGCTCTTTAACGCTCGCCATATGCGTAATTTTCAGCCCCAGAATAGCACAAAGCTCGCCGCAGAAACCGGCCAGCAAAACCGTAGCGCCGGCGTCCCTTCCTCAGGGCATGCTTTGCCGGCTGTCGCGTGGGCGTCTCGCCCACGCCGCCGGAGCGTGAAACTACATCAGCCCTCCATCCACCGCGATCACCTGTCCAGTAATGTAGCTCGCCTCCGGACTTCCCAGAAACACGGCCAGCGGAGCCACTTCCTCGGGCCTGCCGAATCGCCCCAAAGGAATTTCCGACAGCAGCCGTTTCTCATCCTTCTCAATGTATTTGGCGGACATGGGGCTGGGAATCACGCCCGGGCAGATCGCGTTGACGCGGATATGGAACGGCCCCACCTCCCGCGCCATCGCCTTCGTGAATGCAATCACGCCGCCTTTCGACGCGGAATAGTTGCACTGCCCCGCCTGCCCGCGAATTCCGCTGGGCGACACGATATTGCAGATCGCCCCACTCTTCCGACGCATCATTCCCGGCAAAGCCAACCTCGAACACAAAAACGTGCCGCGAAGATTGGTGTCGATCACTTCATCCCATTGCTCGTCCGACATAAAAGCCAGCAGAACATCGCGGTTAATCGCCGCATTATTGACGAGATAATCGACCGCACCATATTCCTGTTCGATGCGATCAAACATGGTCGCAACGCTCTGCTGCCGCGAGAGATCGGCTTCAACCGCCAGCGCCTCTCCGCCCGCCGCGGCAATCTGCTCGACAACCCCGGCTGCGGATTCTTTCGCGCGGTGATAGTGCACGGCGACGCGGAATCCCGCCCGCCCCAGCGCCAGCGCGATGGCGGCGCCAATCGTCCCAGACCCGCCCGTCACCAGTGCCGTCGTCTTCTTTTGGTCAGTCCGTTCTTCAATCCGTTCAGCCATAAGCTCGCGTCAGTGCAACGGCTTGAAGATCAAGACATAAGCCGCCCAGCGCGAGTTGTAACGCGCAATATTCCCATCCAGCGCATAGGAAACGGTTCCCTGCATTAACATGCCCAACGGACCTGGAGTATTGAAGTTAAGTTCCAGCCCGTCGAACTTGCGGAACTTGGGCGACTCATCGAGATTGCGCGCTCGCGCATAACTGTACATCCCATCGATCTTCATGAAGTCCGCTACGTTGAAACCGTAATGCACGTTCGCCGCGGCGATGGCGTCAAACAAATCCGTGCCCGGAGGAATGCCGTGCAGGCGCGGCGACGAGAGAAACGACGGGAAGTAACGCGAGAAGCGATCCAGTTGGTCGCCGCCCCAGTAAGACATATCCCACCCGCCCTTAGTGAACTTCCCTAGGTAATAGTCCTTGTTCAAATCGGCGTTATAGAGCGTGTATGCGTTCTGTTGAGGAGGCTGGAACAACAAACTGTTCGGCGGGGGAGGCGGATTGCATCCCTCCGGAGGCGGTGCCGAAGCACATCCAAACGCCCTCCAAGCAATGCGCTCGCCTCGCGTCCCCTGCGCATCGAACACATATCCTTTGCGGTTGTACTTTATTTCGACGCCCGGAAGCACCGTCAGCCCGTTGCGCGGCAGTCCGTATCGCTCGTCCGCCACGCTCGTCCTGAGGAAGTTGTCGTAGGCGAAATAGGTGGACGCCGTCAGACTGAGATGTGTACTGGCCTGCCAGGAGGCGCGCAGCCCGGCCGTTTGTTCCCAGGTCCACACCTGCCCTTGCACCAACTCTGTGTTGTCGCTGTAAATGCGGTTCTCGCCCGGCAGTCCGTTCAGCGCTAAATCCAGCGCCAGGCGGAACTTCGGCCGATACTGCTTCGACAGGTCAGTCACCAGAATCGGCCCCGCAAAGAAGGTTGAAAGCTGCGCGCCGGTATGCCGAAAATCGAAGTCCGCAATGCTGATGCCGAGAAACGGAATCGGAAAATTGAACGTGCCTCCGTACATCGCGCCCGCAATCAGCGCCCGCACACGCTTCTCATTCTTGTCCACCAGTACGCGCTCGTTACCTTGCTTCTTCAGCGATCGCAATCCTTCGTCGGTATCGCGGAACATGGGATCGTCGGAACTATGCTCAGCCGCGAGCACGCCGCTGAATTCCGGGACGTTGATCACGTACTCCGAAAACTGCACCTTCCTCTGCAGCACAAAATCGCGCCCAGCCGCATTCAGCAACTGCTGCGCCGAAATCGAGCGCACTAAGTTGAACTGATTGCCCTTGCCGTCGGAGACCATCTCAAAGTTCTGCGTCTCGGTATTAACCAGCACGTTGCTCTTCGAACCGCGTTGGCTTAGCGCTTGCCTGACCTCGCGAAAGGTAGTGCCGTCAATCCACATTTTGCCGCTGTACAACGCCTCATCCTGCACCTTCGGCTCGACTCCAACCACGTAACACAAAGCCCCGTTAATTTGCTCCGTGCCCAGCAGTTTGTATTGATAGCGTTCGTTCAGTTTCAGTTCGAGCGGCTGGGTCAGAACTTTTTCCGGCTCGATTTGCGGCAGCGGAAACGCATGATTCTTCCCAAACTTCACGCCGTTGACGTAAAACGCCTTCTGCGCCAGTTCCATCTGCCCAGTGCGGCTGAAAAACTGCTTGAGCTGCATCGACACATCGAACCCCGGCCCCAGATTCGTACTTTCAAAGTGCAGGCTCATAAAGCTCGACGCCACATAATTTTCCAGCTTCTGTTTCTGCGCTTCGCGGTTCTGTTGCCAGCGCGCAATGATTTCCTCGATCTTCAGATCGACGCCGCCCTTCACCTCCACCGTGTTAAACAGCGTCTGATCAGCCTCACTCTGGGCGTGGATCGAAATGAGCGCGTACTCGCTGGTACAGGCGCATGTCTGTACGACGCCCTTGTCAGTCTTCGTGGCTTCCCCTGCCGGGAGCGGCGCCCCCGTGGCGGGATCGTTCCACTTGATGTCGAACGCTCCTGGGCGAACCCCCTGCAGCCGCACCGTCTTCGGAGATTCGGGGCTCCCATTCACCCGCGCGACGATGACCAGATCCGCTTTCCCTCCGCCGAACCAGCGGTGCTCGCCGTTTCCCACGCCATCCACCGCGACGCTGAACGGCGAGGCCGCCGAATCCGACGGAAACATGTTGCTGGGGATGGAATGCGTCAGAAAGCGATTCACTGCACACACCGCGTCTGCGGCCTTGGCGTCGGCAGGGTCTGTCCACACAATTTCGACAGACGTGCCGCTCGCCGCGAGCGTTGCTTTCAAGAACGAGGATGTTGCTGCCGATGTTTCGGCATCCAGTTTCAAGATGAGCGGTTTATTCAGCGCCTGTTCGGCGACCCACGCCGCATCCTGGCGCCAGCTCTCGGAATAGGTCGTCCCCAGCAGATCGGAATAAGTGGCAAGCCGCTTTACGAGTTCGCCATGCTGCCCGACAAATCCAGTCTGAAAAACAAACGCCAGGCGCAATCCAGCATTGCTGGCCTTAGCGGCTAACGCCAGACGCACCAGCCCGAACGCGAACAGATCCGAAGCCCTCGGCGGCTCTGTTATTTCGATCATCAGTCCGCGCACTGCGGGTACTGAGAGCGGCACCTGTTTCACGAACGCGTCAACCCGCTCCGTAATCTGTTTCTCAGACTCGTTCCCCGCAAGAGATCCGGCTCCCACCACCACATGCAGCCAGACCTCAGCTCCCTCGGGCAAGGTCTGCGTCGCTTGCCCTTGCTCTTCAAAAGCGCTGGCCGGGCTTTCGCCGCCGGCAAAATCGAAAGTCAAAGCCGGCAGCACCATCACTCTGCCCGCGACGTCACATTGTTCGGCGGCCTTCAATCCCACGGCGAGGCTTTGGTCCGGCGGAATCGAGACCGCGGCACGAGGCAGACCAGCTTCCGCGGACAGCGGAATAAACAGAAAAACTGAAAACAGCAGAAATGCGCCAATTTGCTCCAACCCTGCCACTCGGGAGAAGTACAGCGGCACCGAGTTACTCGACAGTTTCATGAAAATCAAATCCGCAACTCAGAATTAGGAACTTGATCGATCACAGAGAGGAATCTGTGGTGCTCCCGGGGTTACCAAAAACAAAATCCTGCCGATGACGGCTTGGCAAACCTGCCGCTTCATTTATGAAATTTCTGCTGATAGAAGATTAACCGTCTGAAGTATATACGAACCCTTCGGATCAACCTGCGCGCCGTTGTTCCCCCAGCAGAATGACGGCGGGAATCAGCCCGAGCCCACCCACCAGCGCCAGCGCAACTCCCAACGAAGTCACCAGGCCCATCTCCGCCAGCGGCGCGAAACTGGAAGCCATCAGCGCCCCGAATCCCACAATAGTAGTCAGGTTCGACTGAATGAGCGCCGCGCCTGAAGCTTTAGCAATCGCAATGATCCCGTTATCCTCGTTCTCCAGATAACGGCGCACCAAATGAATCCCGTTGTCGATCCCAATCCCGATGATCAGCGGAATCGCCGTAATCGACATGAAGCTGAAGCGATGTCTGAACAGCAGCAACAGCCCGAACGTTACAACAATGCCGAATATGATCGGGATCAGCGCGATCAACGACACGCGAACGCTTCGAAAGCAGAGATACACAATCAGTACTATGCCCGCCGCAGTCCACATCAACGCCCGCCGGCTGTCATGCAGCACCTGGCTCTGCATGTCGCGATTCATCTTGTCGAATGAGAACTCCACGAACGGACCAAATTGCTTTTTCCAGGACGCGATCACAGTGTCGGGAACCACGTCGAGAGCGTCCGGATCGGTGGCATAAAAAGCGATGGCTGCGACGTAGCTCCCGTCTCCGGTCTTGCGAATGCTGTTGTCGAGCAATCCCGTGGGCAGGAACTTGGCCGCCTTTTCGAGGGTAATCGGGTCCTCGCCTTGTCCGAGCTGTTTCAGCCGTTCGATAAACGGTTGCAGCGGCTCGATCCGAAAACCATTCTCGTGCAGCGAATCCTCAAGCGCGCGCGCGGACGCTGCCAGATTGATGCCCCCCAGCGAATGCGCCCGTTCATTCTGGGTTTGGACGGAGGGCAGAAGGGTTGTCGGAGAAAAAATCGACTTGATCACGCCGCGCTGCCGATAACTTTCCAGACCGTCCGTCAACTCCCCGGCTCTCCGCAGCACTTCCTCTTCGCCACCAGCGATCAACAGCACATTCGGACTGCCCTCAATCCCGAAACGTGCGGAAAGCCGGTTCTGCGCGGCCACCGCAGGATTATCCGCACCCGTAATTTCGAAGTGCCCTCCCATCTTGATAGTCGGCAGAAAAAATAATGACAACAGGAACATCGCCAAGCCCAAGCCGACCACAACGCGCGCATGCCGCCCCACAAAATCGACGCACGTCCGCGCGATCCACGGCAGCACTCGGAAGGTAATCGTCTCCGGCGCGCGCGGTTTAGAGAACCGCCACCACAGCCCCATCAGCGCGGGAACCGTCAGCAGCGTATGGACCATCATCATGAACATCCCAACCGTCAGGATGAACCCGAACTCCGCCAGCGCTTTGAAACCAGAAAAAGCCAGTGACGCGGTAGCCGTCGCCGCCGTCACTATGCAGAAGACAACGCTGAGTCCGGTAGTTTCAAAGCTGCGCAGCACGGCATCGTTCAGCGTCCCACCCTTAGCCCACTCCTGCGGCACACGATTGAAAAAATGTACGACCTGATCATCTCCCAGTCCGGCCAGGATTGCGATAAAAGACAAGCTAATGAGATTGACTTCTCCCGGATAAAAACTCGCCACCCCGGTCGTCCACAGAATTCCCAGCCCCGCCGGCAATAGAGACAAAAGCAGCAACGGAATCCGCGGATAGATCACCAAACACAACAGCAGATTGCCCACGATGGAAATCACCGAAATGCGCTGAATATTGGTTTCGATGAATTGATGCTCCTGCTCCGCGTAAACATAAGCCCCTGCCGCAGTGATCCGCACTCCTGAATCCCTGAACGCCGGCTCCGTGCTCATCGCCTGGATGTGCTCCCGCGTCCACCGCACAACTTTCTCGGCGAACTTGTAGTCCATCGCCGACTCGCGAGGTTCGGCAATGATGAGCAGCGCCTTGTGGTCTTTGCTGAAAAATCGGTTCCCCGATCCCCAGTTGAGATCGAAATTGGCGAACTGGGAAAGCCCCCCGCTGTTATGTGACTCCACTTCCATCAGGCCCAGCGGATCGGCAACAAAGTAATTGGTTCCTAACGATGAGAACGGCGTAACCAGTTCGGTTGCGGCGCGGCGCACGTCTTGATGAATCTGTTGCGGGTCGAGCCGCCGCCTTAGCTCTTCCTTTTGCTCAGGCTGAACGAATGATGGAAAGTTCCAGGTGAAATACCGCACCATGTTGAGCAGTTCATCTTCCTGCAAACCGCAGCGCGCATGCAGAAACGATCCACTGCTCGTCATCTCGGCGGTGAGACGGTCCGCCATTTCCTCCATCTCGCTCGTCGCGTCCGTTCCTTCCTTCTCCGGAGCCTCAACCAGCACGAAAAGTTGGTTGCCATAACCCAGTTCTTTTCCGATCTGGCTCGCGGCCCTCCATTGCGGATCGCGATTTCCAAACAGATCAGTCAGGTCGGTGCCGGTTCGCAGGTTGTGAATGTTCGCGTACAACAATAAGGTCCCGACCAGGCTAAGCGCGACCACCAGCCCCGGATGCCCCACAACCACGCGTCCCACCCCGCGCATGAAGCGGACCATTACGCCCCGGACCATCATGCGGCCCCCTCCGCCGCGACTTCTGTCATCGGTTTCTTCGCGATGAAAAGAATATGCGCCAGCGGCAGCCGGTTCCGGAATCGCCGCTCTTCCACCTGCATCCCCGCATCCTCCAGCGCCCGACGGTAATCGACGGCCGGAAGAATCAAAGGCCGCGTGCCCGCACGTCCACACGCGAATATGACCCGGTCGAACGCCATTGTGATTACAGACCACAGCCCGCGCTCGCGATCGTGCACCCGGAAGATCAATTTTCCCCGGGGTACGAGCGCGGAACAGCATCGTTTCAGCAAGCCCAGTTGCTCATCCGCGGGCAGATACTGCAACACATCCAAAATCAGAATCAAACCCGCCGGCGGAAGATGAAAAGTGCGAACATCCGCTACGCGCAAGTCCGCGTTCGATGAACTGAGAGCCTGCCGGCCAACCGCGATGCGATGCTCATCCAGATCGCAACCGACCAGTCGCCGCTTGCTGTCCCTAAAAGCCGCAAAACTCAATGCGATGCCGTAGCCACAGCCCAGATCAACGACGGTCCCCGAACCTTGATCCTCGGCGGCCAGCAATTCAGCAAGCAATTCAAATATCCGATCCAGCCGCAGCTTCCACCGCACAAACGCGCGGTCGCCTCGCGCGCATCCGGCAAACATCCGATTCACAAGAACAATGCGCTCCCGCAATCCTGTATCTGCGTTCGCCTTCGCCCGAACCACCACCGCCGTAATCGCCGCCCCCGCGCCGCCCAACACGACTCCCACCACCACGCTGCCCATGAACCACGCCAGCAGCTCTTCCTTCATATGCGCGCCCGTCACCGACCCCCACCACCCCGCCCACCCCATCCTTAGAATGAGTTTAGGTAACATCATGAAAGGTTCCGTCAGAGCGGAAAGATGAAACGGCCGGAACGCACCACTGCGCAGAAAATATCCCACCTCCACCGACGACGCCACAATCACTGGCTGCAGCAGCGGATTGTTAATGAAAGTGCTGGCCAGAGTCAGCGGCTTGTTGAGTCGGAACAAAAATGCCAGACCCGCCGCCGTTAGCAGTTGAATCCCGTAGATCGGAACGACGCCGATGAAGATTCCTAGGAACACAGCCGCGGCGGCCTTGCCCGGCGTGAGATTCTCCTTCAACAGAACGGTGGCGAACTCCCGCACGCGAGTCTGAAATGTCCGGATCACAATTCAACCCGCGACCACCGACAATTCGCCGCTCGCAACCATCTCTCCATCCACCCACACTGTGCCGCCGATGTAAGCCAGCTTCCCCGCCTCAGTCAACTTCTTGGTCTCAATGCGCAGTTCCTGCCCCGGAGTCACTGGTTTCAGAAACTTGAAGCGGTTTACCGCAGCCAGCAAAGCAATCCCGCCCGCCGCCTCTTGCGACCCGGCCGACCCCAACATTACTCCCGCAGTTTGCGCCACCGCTTCAATCAGAAGAACCCCCGGCAAAATAGCCTGGGCGGGAAAATGTCCGGCAAAAATCGGATCCACCGGATCGATCAACTTCACCGCAACACAACGCTCTCCTGGCTCCAGTTCTTCCACCCGGTCGATCCACAGGAACGGAGCCCGATGCGGAATCATCGCCTCAATCTCATTCCGCCCGAGAGCCTTGTGCGTAGTCACTATGGCTTGTAAACCTCAAACGTTTCCGCCGGAATCTTCGGGTTCAATGAATTAACGTCGATCACGAATACACTATCGACCCCACTCTTGCCGTTTACCTCCAGCGATCGCAGCAGGAAATCGCGCTTGTCCAGCTTCACCACCAGATAATTCAGCCGCTTACGAAACGCATCCGTCCGCGGAACCAGTTTCATTTCGTAATCCCCGCTGTCCTCTCGCACGGTGATGGTGAAGTTTTTTTTCAGGTTCCCGATGGAATTCTCCCGGCTGAAATAAGACTGCGCCCGCCGCACGCTGCCCCCCACCTCCATCACCTCGGTCTTGTCGCCGGTCGTGAGGTTGAGGTAACCATCGTTGTAGCGGATGCGTACCTTGGACGGTTCGGAATATTCCAATGAAAACCGCGTGGTGCCCTCGGCGCAAAACTTTCCCCGCAGCAGCATCGGTTTCACCATCAGGCTGGAGGTTCGGGTTTCGGTAATGGTCCCGCAGCTGCTCGTATATTTCTGCTGCGCCTGCTGCACCCCATCCCAGATGCGCGTCAGCAGGTCATCGGAGCGATCGGAGTGAGGATCGTCAGACTGCCCAGCCAGCACCCCCTGAAAAATCAGCAACCCCAGCAGAGCGCAAAGCAGCCTGATCCGCAGGATCATCTCACGCCCTCACGCGCCCAAAAAACGAAACGCGACCGACCACAGGCAGACCCGCACCGTGTCTCGCACCGGCCTCATCTTGGAGCGCGCCTCGCCATCGTGATAGATCGTCCGCACCGGCGCGTGCGCGATCGTGCAGCCCGACCGCGCCATCTTGATCAGCATTTCCATTTCCAGTTCGTAGTACCGGCTCCGCAGTTTCGTCCCAAGAAGCTTATCCAGCCGGAACAGCCGGAACCCGCTCTGGCTGTCACGAATCTCGCGCCCCACCAGCGACGACGCCACCCGGCTGCCAATCGTGTTCGAATAATAACGAGACCGCGGCATCGAAGCCCGATCGAACGACCGCGCCCCAATCACCAGATCCGCTCCCGTCTCCTCAGCCACGCGCAGCATCCCAGGAATATCTTCCGGCCAGTGCTGTCCGTCGCCATCGAGCGTAAGCACGTGAGTGAAATTCTCCGCCGCCCGCGCGAAGTCGATCCCCATCCGCAAAGCCGAGGCCTTCCCGCGATTCCTCGGCGACCGCAAGCATGTAGCTCCGGCCGCCCGCGCAACCTGCCCGGTTCCATCCCCGGAGCCGTCGTCAATCACCACGACTTTTTCCACGTGCGGCTGCGTTCCCTTCACTACATCCGCGATGTAGGGGACTTCGTTGAACGCCGGAATGAGCGCGCAGGTTCGCATGACCAAGACTTCCAGCGGGCGCGGAAACGCGCCAAACGCGCCGGAACTGGCTGAGTGTATCACGCGTCCGACGCCCCCAGAAACAAGTCCTGCTCCCCTTCGTGATACTTCGTATCCTTGGTGGTTGATGCCTTTTCTTTCCGTCTCCCCACTTCAATTCCGCCTTGCAATCCATCACCTGGGAGGAGTAACCTACCGCGATAATTGTGAGACCCTGGGCCTGTCTCTTCAAAACTTCTAAAGCGCAGCGCAAAACTTTCTAGGATGCGAAGACTATGAAAGCACTCCTCGTGCAATGCCCCGCGACCTCACCCTGGGTTCCAAGACGGCAGTGGGAACCGCCATCCGTAGCGCTGGCCACCATCGCCGCGCAAATTGACAACCACGACGTCAAAGTCCTCGACTTGGCGCCCGCGCGGAAGCGCGCCATTCCAATTCTGATGGAGACGCTGCAGAATGAGCGCCCCGACGTCGTCGGCTTTTCCGGCATGGCCTTCCAGTACGAATGCAATCTCGGGATGGCCTACCTCACCAAACAGTTCAATCCCAAGATTAAAACCGTCCTCGGCGGCTACCACGCCACACTCTCGTACGACACCATCGAGGGTTCACCGGGAGCCGACTACTGGGACTTCATCGTTCGCGGCGAGGGCGACTTCAGCTTCGGCGAATTGCTGGACTCGCTCGATGCGCAAGGCCGCGGTCTGGACAACGTTTTAGGCGTGTCCTACAAAACTGAAAACCGCCAGTTCCATCACAACGCCCCGCGTCCGCTGGAAGATGTCACCAAGATCAAGCTTCCCGCCCGCGACAAGCGCATCATCAAGAACTTCCACATGTACTTCCGCCGCGCCGACGTCATCGAGACCTCCCGCGGCTGCCTCTACCACTGTAATTTCTGCAGCATTCATCAGATGTACGGCAGCTCGATTCGCCAATATCCGCTGGAGCGCGTGCTCGCCGATATCGAAGACGCCTACAGCCGCGGCGCTCGCCACATTTTCTGCACCGACGACAATATCACCCAGAATATGGAGCGCTTCGAGCAACTGATCGACGGCGTGATCTCGCTCAAACTGAAAAACCTGCACTTCACCACGCAGGCCACTGTCCTCGGCTTCTCTCAGCATCCGCAGGTCATCAAGAAATTGCCCAAGGCGGGTTTCGTCTCCATCTTTCTGGGCATCGAGAACGCCTCTGCCAAGAACCTGCGGGCCATGAAAAAGCCCAACAATCTCGCTCTTATAAAGAAAGCCATCGCCGAACTGCAGAAGGAGAACGTAGTCGTCATCGCCGGTCTCATCAACGGCCTGCCCGACGACGATCCCGAGAGCATGCGCGAGAACTACCGGTTCATCAAGGAGCAGGGCGTCAGCAGCATCATGGACCAGATCATGACTCCCTATCCCAAAACTCCTCTGCGCGACAATATGCTGCGCGACGGTCAGATCCAGAATCTTTCCGATTTCCGCTGGTATGACGGCTACTTCACCAACGTCCGGACTTCCAACTTGTCCCCGGAAGAACTCAGCTTCGCCCGCTGGAAAATCCGCCGCGAAATCATCGGCATGTGGTGGCCTACAAAAGGTGACTGGAAATTCTTCAAAGGCTACACCTATGTCTGGGCGTTCGGCCTGCGCCACATCATCTGGCTCAACGAGCGCATGCTGGAGCTGCTCTTCGGGATCGAAGGCCGCTACAAACTGCAAATGCGGCACTTCATGCAGCTCAACGATTTCGGCATCGAAATCCCCGGCCTGGAGAGATCCGACTCCTACCATCCGGTCTACGGCACGACAGACGATCCCTTTCGCGACACGCGTCGCTCCCTGCTGAAAAAGCGTTTGCAATTCTCCTGGCGAAAGCTGTTGCAGATGCCGCACGCCGCACCACCTCCGCAAGAAAACGCCCGTCGACCCCCACAGCCGGCCACCTTGCATCCCTCTCTGTTGGCGAAAGATAAACATCTCGATCAGTCGGAGTCAGGGAATACTCTTGTTACAATTGCATCCTCGCGAATGCAATGAGCGATGAGGCGTCCATCCGTGACCATTGAAGTTACGCACGTTGAATTTCCACGCGCAGGAGCCCGACCGGGCCGGTGCCGGAAAGGTAGCCGGTGCGAACCCTGCTGCTGAGGCCGTACCCGGAAACCGCTCAGTTCGGTTTGTCTCCCTTTTTTCAAACCGAACCGTTAGGTCTGATGTACCTGGCCGCCGCGCTGCGCAATGCCGGACATTCCGTCTCCTTGGCCGACCTCCGCTTCGAGCGGCGCTCGATCCCCGCAATTCTCCGCGAGTCCCAGCCCGATCTAGTCGCCATCTCCTGCCTGCATATCCTCGAAGCGTCAGCGTCGCTTGCGCTTGCCGATCAGATCAAGGCGCACAACCCGAAGATTTTCGTCGCCCTGGGTGGCCACGCCATCTCTGCCTACCCCAAAGCGGTTGATCTCAACCGCTCGGTCGACGCAATTTGCATCGGCGAAGGTGAGGCCCTGCTGCCCGCCCTGTGCGACGCCGTCGCCAACGGTCGCGCACTCGACACGCTTCCGTCGTTGCTGCTTCCCAAAGGCGACGGGCACTTTCAGGCCACGGCCGTCCAGCCCGGCCGCTGGCTCGACCTGGCGCACATGCCCCTCCCTGACCGCGGGGTCGTTGCCCGCTACCAGAAGCGCTACGCTTGCCTGAATTACATGCCCATGTGGACCATGGAAACCGCCCGCGGCTGCTCCTATCGCTGCAATTTTTGTTCGGTCTGGCAACTCTACAAGCGCACCTACCGCTGCCACGCGCCAGAACAAGTGCGCGCCGACTTCGAAGCCACGGGCCGCAACCTCTTCATGGTCGACGATCTCTTCTGGGCCGAGCGCGAGCGCAGCGAAGAACTAGGCCGCACCCTGCTTCGTTCGAAAGAGCGCAAGAACCTGCTGCTGGTGCAAACCCGTGCCGATCTCGTAACCGAAAATGCTGACCTGCTAAAACTCTGGCGCCCGCTGGCGAAATCCTTCGACATTTTCTTCGGTCTCGAATCCCACACCAGCCCCGGCCTCAACTCGCTGGTCAAAGACGCCGACATCAACAAAACGGTCGAGGCCGTCCGCATCGCCCGCGAACTCGGATTCGGTGTGACCGGAAATTTCATCATCGACCCGGACTTTACCGAGGCGGATTTTCAAGGACTGTGGGATTTCCTCGACGAGTACCAACTGTATCGCGTAGGGTTTACGATTCTGACGCCCCTGCCCGGGACGTACTACTTTGAAAAAAGCAAGAAGAAGATCGACGTGTTCGACTGGAGCCAGTACGATCTGCATCACCTGCTCTGGGAGCCGCGCCTGGGTGTCGAGCGCTTCTTCGAGCTGTATTGCGAATCGTGGCGCCGCAGCGTTCTCAATATCGCTGGAAAAAAGAAGTGGTGGCAGTGGCTCCGCCAGGTCAGAGTGCGCGACATCCCGCGCCTGGCCAAGATCTTAGCCCGTACCCAAACCTTAATGGATCCCCAAGCCTACGTGAAGCAGACAAAAAACCTGCGCCCGCGCTCGTTCCCGCCACCCCCCGAATCCTCCGCAGAAACAGTCCCCACCGAAGCCCTGCGCGGCGCCTGATTCAAGTAGCGCGGACGATGTGGGACGGACACTCCGGTCCGTCGCATTTGACTTTGAAGTTGATCTTGATCTTGTGCCGGATCCTCCGGGATGCGTGCACAACCGTGGAAGAGCGGCGCTTCAGCGCCGCGTAAGAGGCGGAAAATAAAAGCTGGCTTTTAGCCCCCGAGGAACCCGAACTAATCCCCGCTGCGCCCCACCGCTTCTCGATCTACGTCCGCCGACGCCGCCTCACCTCGAATCCCAATCTGCACCAGATTCGCCATCGGCCGCTCCTTCAACACAAACTCGCGGTAAAGCTTCGCCATGCGCAAGTTCTCCGCATCCCGCTCGGCTCGCGCCCGCATCTTCTCCTCGCGCGCATTCTTAGCGATCCCAAGCTGCTCAAGATCGTGCTGAGCCTCGTTGCTAACGATCTCGTCCTTCAAGACCAAATGATGCTCCGTACTGCTGAGCTTCACGCTCTTGCCGCCGGCGAAAATCTCGTGCCGCCCGTGCTCCTCGTACCACTTGGTCAGCGTCGCCGTCATGTGCATCTTCTCGATAATGTTCCGCCACCCCATCCCCGTGTTGTAAGCGCAAAAGGAAATCTCCCCTTCCTGCGTCGCGTACGGAATAATGCACTGCTCAGTCCGCCGGAAATCGTAGTTGAACAGATCCTGAAACCACATCCCCGCCACGAACAACAGATTCCACCGGTCCTGCCGCCGCCGGAAAATATCATCCATCGTCCGCTTCCCCGAGACGTCGCCATAGTCGCGTCCGGTCGCGCCCATCCCCTTGTCGAGCTTCTTCAACATATCGACCGCGCGAAAATGCACCGGCGCACGAAACGCATCGTAATTCCGCAACAGCGCCAACCCCATCCCCACCACCGAAATCCACTTGCTGCGCGCCCAATCGTTGATCCGCGCAATGTCCTTGGCAAACTGATCGGCATTCACGAACGCAGTCACCGGCACTGCCTCCCGCGTTTTCTTGTCGACCATAATCGCCATCCCAATCCCACAATTCGGGTGACACCCGCAAGCGACTTGGCCCCAGGCGGCTTCGGGGCCGTGGACGAGGTCGGCCCAGTCTGAGAAGGTGCTTAGGAATGAGAGCGGGAACCAGTCGCGGACTGGTTCACCGATGCTCAGCTGATCTTTCACATCGTGGGCGAGGTGCGAAAGCGTGTAGCGCTGCGCTTTGCGGCGTTCGTCGGTTACGGCTTCGTCGCGGCCGGTGAACGAGACGGGCTGGAACGAGACCATGGCGACTTTGTCGGGGTTATCGAGCGCGAATTGCACCACGTGTCCGACTTGCTCGTTGTTGATCCCGTTGACCACCGTCGTGACCAACACGATTTCGACGCCGTTGGAGTGGAGGTTTTCGATGGCTCGCAGTTTCACGTCGAACAGGTTCCCGACATTGCGATGAGAGTTCGCCGGGTTGCCAATGCCGTCGAATTGCAGATAGGCGTAGCGCAGACCGGCTTCGGCGGCCTGGCGCGCGAACTCCGGGCTCTTGGCGAACTCGATGCCGTTGGTCGCCGCCTGCACGCTGTCGTAACCAAGCTGACGCGCGTAGCGAATTGCGTCCAGAAAATAGGGCGACATCGTCGGCTCGCCGCCGGAAAACTGCACCGACATCTGGCGCCGCGGCTTGATGGAGAATGCGTTGTCGAGCAGCGTCTTGATGTCGTCCCAGGTCAGTTCGTGTACGAAGCCCACCTGATTCGCATCCATGAAACAGGGATCGCACATCATGTTGCAGCGGTTGGTCAGATCGATGGTGAGAACCGAGCCGCGCCCGTGCTTGATGGTGCTGCTGCCGTGGTTGTGCAGCTTTTCGTCGTTGTGGGCGCGAATGTCGCGGCCGGGAAACATCTGTTCCAGATGTTGGAAGAATTGCGGATCAATCGAGATGACATCTTCGAAATGTCCGTGCAGTGGACATTCCTTGACCATCAGAATTCTGCCGTCGCGCTCGATGATCTGCGCTTTGATTTCGCCGGGCTTCTCAGTCAGCAGGACGCGGTAGTCCTGTTTACCGTCGATGATCTGCTTGCGGATTTCCGGCACGCAGCGGGGGCACAGCGAGTCGGTTTCCCGCGGCCAGCCCAGCGGCGGCTTAGATTTTTCACGGGACTTCAGCAGCGGCTTATCCGACCACTTTGGTATGAAAGATGGATTCTCGGGAACGAGGTCGTTACTCAAACAGAATATCCGCCACGCCCCATTCGCAGCGAGTGCCATCGCCTTTTCAAGGTATTTGATGGGCTTATGCATTTGCCTTGAGGTTCGGAACATTGACGTTCGGAGCACTGACATTCGGCACCTTGACGCTCACATTGGCGCTTGGCGTCGCACCGGCCACGATCTCATCCACATCCCGGAAAGTGTGGTTTTGCAGAACGCTGTACATATCCACCAGATCACAATCGGTGTATCCGTTTTCTCTTAGAACATCGATCGACCGGAGCAGATGCGGCTGGTTCCGCAAGCCGAATTTCTTGTGATAATCGATCAGGTGGCGCATCATCTCGCTCTTGGGAAACGTGTCGGTTCCCCTGGGCATGTCGTGATAAGACAGCGTGCCATCCGCCAGGAAGGCAGTCGTATCCCAGCCCGCTTCGGCCGCCTGGTCAACGATTTCGCAGCCTTCATATCCGCGTAGGCAAAAATGGTAAGGAAGCAGCGATGGCATGTGCAATCGCGCGAGGTAATCGAGCGTCTGTTGGGCGTCCGCCGCCGTCTCGGTGGGAAACCCGTACATCGTGTTGACGTTGACGACCATGCCGCGGTCCTGGGAATAATTGATGATCTCGGCGGCTTTTCCCAGACGCATATTTTTCTTCACTAACTTTTGAATGCGCGAACTTCCCGACTCGACCGCGTAGGTAACCCAGACGGTACCGGCGTCGGCCATCAGATCGACCAGCTCGCGAGTCATGATGTCGGCCCGCAAGCCATTCACGAAATACAGTCGCCAGTTCTTATGGAGGCGAATGATCATTTGAAAAATCGCCTCGGTGCGCTTGCGGTCCATATTGAATATGTCGTCGACCACGTAGAAGTCCTCGATGGCGTGCTCGCGCGACATCTGTTCCATCTCGGCGACGACATTTTCCGCAGAGCGCAGGCGGGCCGTCTTCCCCGCAAATGTGTTGCAGTAAGTACACAGGAATGGACAACCCCGACTGGTAAGCAGTACGCCTTGCCGCCGGTGGTTATAGGCATAACTCAAATGTTCTTGGTAACGGCCCAGATCGACCAGGCTGTAGTCCGGGAATGGCAGTTCATCCAGATTGTCGACCACATCCCCATCGCCCAGGTCTGTAATCTCGTTGCCGTGGCGAAACACCAGGCCATTGGTCGGGGTCCCGGAAAGGAGGCGCGAAAACGGCAACTCCCCCTCGCCGACCACCAGGAGATCAATCTCAGGGATGGCCTTCAGCAGCGGTCCGCGCCGGGCGGTTGCTATAGGCCCGCCGGCCACGATGGGCACGTCCAGAACACTGCGGGTTAACTCAGCAACCCGCTTCAGTTCGTCTTCGAACAGGCTGATGCTGCGGATGCCCACGACATCGGGGCGATAGTCCAGCAGCCTAGCCGCCAGCTCTTCGTCCGACCGCCCGTCCAACGATGTTTCAAGAATTGCGATCTCTGCGTCAGGATTGTGCCGCCGCGCGCTGCTGGCGACGTACATAAGCCCGACTGGCGGGATGTGAACCTCGGGCGTAACCAGGCCGCCGACCCAGCGCCGCTGATCGTTGGCCTCGATCAACAGGACGCGGCGGCTTTTCGACAGCTTCGCCAGCAGGTCGCCCGGTGGCTTTTGTGTTGACGAATCAATAGAATACAGCAAAGCCCATCCCCCCTTGGGTTTCTCAGGTTGCCAGCCCCGCCAGAGACCCAACCGCCAGCCCCATAGATGTGTCGAAGAGTATCAGATCACATTCTTCCGCGACAACCTCTTCTTGGCGGATTATGCGCTTGGGAACACTCGCCTTTTGCGGCTTTTTGTGGCATTGTTTTTGGACCCCTATGTATGCTGAATTTCGCTCCCGCAGCGCTGCCACTCAAATCAAGACGGACGCCCCATTCCGAACGCGATGAGACGCCGGTCAGCCTGGAAGATTGAAAACTACACCTACCGCGAATGTCCGCACCCGGACCGCGAATTCAGCCATGCGGTCTCCCTGCATAACCACTCCTGCCATTCCGTAGAGAAGCTGGCGGCGCTCAACCAGGTGGTGAAGCTGGGCTTCATGCAGCCTTTGAAGGGAATATTGCAGAGGTCGTTTGGCCTCGCGGGCGTCACGAACCTGAATTATGCGGAGATCACCTTCAACCCGCCGTACCCGCCCGACGACGTTTATCAGATGGAATCCTCCGCCGTCGCTCCCTGGGGCTTTGACGGGGTTCACCTGACTATCACCGATCACGACGAATTTGCGGGCAGCCTAGCCCTGCTGCGCGGTCGGCCGGCCCTTAACGGCTGCACCAACGGCCGGGTCGCCATCGGCGAAGAAGTGTCCATGTGGTACCAGGGGCACCTATTTCACTTGGGCGTGAGCGGCCTGCCCGAGAGCGCGATCGATGAAACCCATGCTCGCATTCAAGCCGCTGCGCGGGGGCAACGCCACGACGAATTGTTTGAGACGCTCGCCGCCAGCGGCTGCCTCGTGGTGTTGAACCATCCCCTCGTCGCGTGGGCGCCGGGAAGTGATGCCATTCCCATCAACGATCTGCTGACCCGCTACGGCTGGGCGATTCATGCTCTCGAAGTCAACGGCATGCGGCGGCGCGAGGAAAACGATCGCGTGCTCGAACTCGCCCGCCACTGGAAAAAGCCGGTGGTGGGCGGAGGCGACAGCCATCTGCTGGTCGCCAGTTCCGTCATCTCTCTGTCGCGGTCCGCAACGTTCAAGGACTTTATCGCCGAAGTGAAGGACGGACATGCAGTGCCGTTCGTCACGCCCAATTACTTTGCCCCGCTCACTTGGAAGCTCTCCCTGCGGGTGCTGTTCTTCATGTCGCGCTATCGGCAGATAGCGAGCTATAGGGGACAACCGGTGGCGGCGATGCTGGAACACCGCCGAGTCTTGCTCGACCCGATAGGATCGGCCAGTAGCGCCTTTCTATCTTTAGTTTCCTCTCTGGGATTGGCTCGCTAACGCCAATGATTGACGCGTTGCTTGGAGAGAGTTGATTGGCGAGAGTTGATAAGCGAGATATGCCTAGGGCGTTGATTCGCATCGGGCGGGTTCGAGCGCGGCGGCGCCGGCATCCTCACGGGGGCCAGCGAGCACAAATTGAAATCCTCGTTTTCTGAGCTCATCGATCACCCCGGGCAGAGCTTCCAGCATGACGTGTGCCCCGCCCGGCAAATGATCATGCAGCAGGATGATGTCCCCGGTGCCCGCTTGTTTCAGGATACGCCGGGCCAGAACGCCGGAATTCCTGGTCAGCGTGTCGCGGGTACGAATGCTCCAGGAAACGTACTCCAATCCCGCGTCGTTGAGAAAGGGCCGCAGAAGCGGGTGACGCATGCCCACCGGCGAGCGAAACAAATGCGGACGAAAGCCACAAATGCGTCGCACACTTTCCGTGCCGCGTTCGATTTCCGCGCGCAGACGCGAGGGCGTGAGAAAACAGAACAGATGATCATGCGACCAGGTGTGGTTGGCGATGAGGTGTCCTTCGTCCCAGGCGCGGCGTACGATTTCCGGATACTGGTCGGCACGCTTGCCCACGACAAAGAACGTCGCCTTCACATTTTTCTCTCGAAGCAGGTCGAGCAGTTTGGGTGTATCGATGGGGTTGGGGCCATCATCGAAAGTCAAAGCCACGCAACCTGCGCCGTCCACCCGCGAGCGGTTGTCCACCAGCCATTGATTGCGGGGATGAAACAGCAAGTAAAGCGTGAGCAGTGTGCCCACTCCGTAAAGCAACATCGTGAGCAGGAGCCGCGAGAGGGTGAAGGGGTACAAGAGAGCCAGCGAGGCATTGGTCGCAAGAAACAGCAGCAGAAAGATTGCGGGCCTCGCCATATGAGTTGTCCCAAGCCCAGGAGGGAGTACTGGAATCGGAGTGCAATTTTAACATCGGCGGCGATTTTTCCTGACAGAAATGAGCGGGGAATTCCTTGACAAAGGTTCAGACAGCCAGTAGATTTCGCCTCTCTGATCTTAGAAAGTGGACTTTAGATTTCGGAGGACAGACTGCCATGATGCATCGATGCTGGGCGGCGCTGCTTATCGTGACACTGCTGGGAGCGGGTTCGCCGGCTTTGGCTCAGGAGCTGGTTTCACCGAGGCTGTTGCCTCCGCCGTCCGCGGTGCGAGCGGGCAGTGCCCGGAATCTTGCATTCGGAACCGGGAATGATTCCTCAACTCAGACTGCCCCGCCGCACCGGCACTGGAGCAAGACGGGAAAGATTCTGACCATCGTCGGCGCTGGCTTGATCGGCGCGGGCACGGCGGCGCTAGTCCACGGCCAGAACACCCAGGTCGCGTGCGCTTCTAACGGCACCGTCGAAACGTGCACGGATATCGCCTGGAGGGCCACGGGAGCAATTTGGCTCGGTGGGGGCGCGGCATTGGTGATCGTGGGGGCCACCCGGCGCGCGGAGGACTAGGCATTCTTCTGCCGATGTTGAATCGGCCAGCGCGGGGTCGATTCGTCTACTTCTTTTTCCCTTGCAACTGGCCTGTAACTTCCACCTGCAGCTTCGTGCCGACTTCGTCCAGCGCCGCTTTCAGGTAATTCTTGAGACCCCAATCGTTTCCGTAATACGGTCGCACTGGAATCGCGGCAATTTCGGTGTTGGTCTTTGGGTCGATGAAGTGGATGGAAAGAATCAGGTGATAGTTGTCGTAGTCGACCCGGACATCGGAAAACTTGATGTAGAGGTCGTTGCCGGCGGCGTTCTCGTCTGCGGCGTCTTTGGCGGCAGTAATGGTTCGGCCGGGCACGTAGGTCACCTGCAAACTCCGAGAAAAATCGGCATTCAAAGAGGAAATTATGTCGGTCCAGTCGGTCTTAGAGGAATAGCCGTAGAGTGCCCACGCGTTAGGTTCCAGATCGACCCAGCCAAGAAAGACGCGGTTCATATTCTTCATATCGACCGTCGATTCTTTGGTCAGATAACGCGGTACCTTGTGGCGCGCTTCCAGAGAACACGGGAAAGAAACGCAGATCAACAGCAACACCGTGATGATCGCCAGCCGTTTCAACAGAGACCTCCTTTTTCTACTTCCCGCCGGGGCCGGGAGCCCGTGACGATTGCTCGATCCCTTGCAGCTTTCCGTTAACTATTTTCCGGCGGCAAACTCCTTCTGCAACTCTTCGCTCACCTTGTCCAGTTCCTTGATCAGGCAACCCTCAAGGCCGCACATGTGTGCAGTGTAGGTCTTTACTGGAATCGATCCAATTTCTGCGTTGGTTTTCAGGTCGATGAAATGAACCGAGAGGTGTAGGCGATAGCCGTGGTCATAAGCCACATCGGAAAATTTGACGTAGACGTCGTTTCCGGCGGTGCCTTCGTCGCCCTTGCTCTTGGCTGCGGTCATCGTTCGACCGGAAAAGGCTTTCGATTGGCAGTATTCCTGAAATGCGGTGTTCGCGTGGTTGATCACGGCAAGATACTCTTCGCGAGTGGAATAACCCTGGTGATGATAGTCGTCTGGACTCACGTCGACCCATCCGAGAAAAATTCGGTTCATGCCCTTCAGATCCACGGGGGCGGCCTTCTGCTTGGCCATCAGGGACGCTGGCAGAGTTACGCTAAGTAGCCCGACTGTGATAACCCAGACTGCGACGACAATGGTGCGTTTCATAAAAGATCTCCTTGTCCTTATCATGGTCATGACGCTAAAGATCAGTGTCCCGAAATCTTGTTCACTGCACTCGGGCCAGTTTTTATGTGCTTGCAGCATTTAGAAAAACCGCCGTTATTATACCGCCGGGCAACAGCTCGCGCGGATTGAGCTTCGTAGTCCCAGACCCGAGAGTCCGATTGGGAGAGCTCTCGCGTGTCGCGGGCGTCGATTCTACTTTCTCCCACACCCCTTACCCGCCTCGGCCGGTCGCGAAGCTGACCTCCACCAGTTTGCGGTCTTCGTCGGAGACTTTGAACATGGGGCGCGGCTTGAGGCTCATGAAGCTGGCTACGAAGACGTCGGGGATTTGGGCGATGCGGGTGTTATAGCTGTTGACGTCGTCGTTGAAAAATTCGCGGCGGTCGGCGATGCGCTCTTCTAGTTCGCTGATGCGATTTTGCAGTTTCAGGAAATTTTCGTTGGCTTTGAGTTGGGGATAATTTTCGGCCACCGCGAATAGGCCGCGCAGCGCGCTCTCCATCTTCAAATCGGCGACGGCTTTCTGGCCGATGCTGGCTGCGTTCATGGACGCGGTCCGCGCCTGGGTCACGGCCAGCAGCGTCGGCTGTTCGTGCTGCATGTATCCCTTTACGGTCTCGACGAGGTTGGGGATCTCGTCGTGGCGCTGTTTGAGCAGGACGTCGATGTTGGCCCAGGCGCGGTCGTTCTCATTGCGCAGGCGGACCAGGCCGTTGTAGAGGATCACCGTGTAGATGAGCGCGCCGGCCAGGAAGAAGAGAAGCGCGAAGCCGGTTAGAGTGCCAGTGTCCATTATTGCCCTCGGGCGTTCGTATTATTCCAAGGTGCCAGTCGGGGAGCGTGGAGGCAAGTGGCGGAAGGGTTGCCGGTGTGAAAGAGCTTGAACTGCCGGCGTCTGGGAAGAATTCCGCCGGGCTTCGCCCCAGCGGGACGGGCGAAGGGCGCCCGTCCCCACATGAGCAATGGTGAGCTCTCGAGCTTAGTCTTTGCTCGGCTTCTTTGGAGTTATGTCGCAGCCTTTGCGGACTTCGTCGAGGTTCAGGCCGGCGGGGGAGAACTCGGCGATCTGACGTCCGCTGGCGGTGGGCAACTCAACTTTGAATATCTGGGCGCCGATCAGACCGCGAGTCGTGCCCTTGTCCATGGAAAGGAAGCGACCGCGCTCCCAGTTCCAGCCGTGGAAGTTGTGCACATCGTCGGTGCGGACCTCGACTTCCAGTTGAGGCTGGCCCCAGAAACCGGGACGATTGGGCGGCGCGAGCCGTACGCCTGGATTGAAGTCGGAAAATTTGAGCTTGCCGTCTTCGCAGAAAAGCTCGACTCTGGGCTTGTACTCCGGATCCTCGCGGAAGAAGTTGTCTGACAGAAGTTCGAAGCGAACTTTCTTGCCGCCGGTCATTTTGTCTTCCGATTGAAATTCCATCCATTTGCCGCCGGCGCTGACGCCGTCTTTCTCGTCCTGGTAAGGACTCATGGCGCCGCCTTGCGCGAAGGCCGACGTGGCGCAAAGCAGCGTCACGCAGGCCAATACGGCCATCGCGGCCAGAGCTTTACGATTCGCCGGAGCTTTACGATTCGATTGATAAGAAGCACGCAATCCGTTCACAGTGATCCTCCAGACAAAAATCCTTATCCAAATTGAACCCTGAAGGCGGCTGAAAGTTGCACGAAAAAGGATGAAGAGATTATTGAATATTAACCCTCAGGTCGAGGTAGACCTGTGGGCGGTCGTCGAACTGGCTGACCGATTTGGTATCGCTTTTGTGGCCCTTGTACTGGGCGTAAACCTCGTAGTCGACGGCGGTGGAGAGCGCGGGGAAACGGTAGGTGCCGTCGGTACTGACGATATAGGTCTTCACGGCGCGCGTGCGCGTGTTGGTTACATAGACGATGGCGTCGGGAAGAGGGTTGTCCTGGGGGTCGAGAACTTTGCCGAAGAGCAGGCGGCCGACGGCTTTATCTTTTTTGTCGGGCGTGGCGCTGGACATCGCAGTCAAGAATGTCATTAGAGCGCAGGCGACAACCACGGTCTTTATTAGCGATCGTTTGCGATTCATGCTGCGGCTATTGTCTCACGGACGGCTGGAAGCCGCCCCTTTCAAAGCTGCAGGTTATCGGAAGAACAAGCGGGCTGTTCGTGCACCGATTGGTGAAAAATCAGTTCGATGCGGTGAGATGCAATCCGGTGTCTTCGCGCTCGTCGTGGTAGATGTGGACGGTGACTTCCTGAACCAGGCGGAGCGCCTTGCCGTCGGCGGTTTTGACGCCTTTCAGGTCGGCGGTAAGAATGTAATCGGCTTCGCCGACGGGAACCCGCTGGGCGAATTCTCCCAGGTGATCGGAATAAACCTCCCACTTGGGTTTCTTGTCTTTGGCGCGGCGAATTTTTACGGTAATGCCATACACGGGATGATCGTCAGGGCCCCAGACGGTGCCGGCGATGAGAGCGTAGGGCTTGCCTTTGGGCTTCGAGGAGGCGAGGAGTTCTTGATGAGAGCTGAGGGCCGGCGCGAGAATTACGACCAGGATCACACACAGAGCGGGCAACTTAACGAATAGGGGAAGCCCAAGAAATTTACGAGTAGTCACCGTCTTCACTCTCTTCCTCTTCTTCCTCTTCTTCGACGTAGCCGGCTTCTACAGCCTTCAATTCGAGCGGACTGGTCGTGACCACTTCAAAGTCGGTGCCGCATTCGGGGCAGGAAATCATCTCCCCCTCGTCGACCCCTTCCTCGTCAACATCCAGATTGGTTTCGCATTCGGGACAAAGCACCATAAAGCCTCCCTCGCCGATTAGAGCCTCCTGATAATATTTAGATTCTTTCCGGCTGTTCGGTCAAGGGGGAGAAGCCGCGGAGGCGAGATTTCCTGAAATCAGGGAATCTCAGTGCTATAGCGGGATTTGTCTGGACGAGGACGGTCAAGCCATGCTCCATTTCCGGGAAATATTTCGCGATGCGGCCGCGGCGCTTATGTTGGTGGCTATAAGCTGTGCTGCGCAGTCTGAATCGAAGGCGGTGGCCGACCCGAAGATCGCGGCTGCGCTGCAGCAGATTTCCGGGCAACGCATTCAGGCGAACATTGAGAAACTGGTCAGCTTTGGGACGCGGCTGACGATCTCGGCGCAGGACCCGACGTCGATTGCGGCAGGACATGGAATCGGCGCGGCGCGCGAGTGGATCAAGGCGGAGTTCGAGCGCTATTCCAAAGATTGCGGCGGATGCCTGGAGGTGAAGACCGACGGCTTCACGCAAGAGCCCGCCGAGCGCATTCCGCAGGCGACGGAACTCACCAATGTTTATGCGGTATTGAAGGGCACCGACGCCGCGAACGCGAAGCGCATCGTGCTGGTAACCGGGCACTACGATTCGCGCAACAGCGACATGGCCGATGTGAATGGGGACGCGCCCGGCGCGAATGACGACGGCAGCGGAACCGCCGTCAGTCTGGAATGTGCGCGCGTGCTGAGCAAGATGAAGTTTCCGGCGACCATTATTTTTCTCACCGTTGCGGGCGAAGAGCAGGGGCTGAACGGCAGCAGTCACTTTGCCCGGATGGTCAAAGAAACGATGGCAAAGACTGAGGGCTGGGACCTGCAGGCGGTGCTGAACAACGATATCGTCGGCGGCGACAAGAGTGCGGAGCAAGACCATTCCGTGGTGAGAGTTTTTTCCGAGGGCGTGCCGGCGGCCGCGACGGAGCAGGATATCCGGCGAATACGGGGGCTCGGTGGGGAAAGCGATTCCGGGTCGCGGCAACTGGCGCGGTATATCGCGCAGATTGGCCGGACTTACGATGCGGGCGTAAAGCCGGCTCTGGTGTTCCGGCTGGATCGCTACCTGCGCGGTGGCGATCATTATTCTTTCAACCAGCAGGGATTCTCGGCGGTGCGGTTTACCGAGTGGCGTGAGGACTTTCATCATCAGCACCAGAACGTACGCTCGGAAAACGGCATCGAATATGGGGATACGCTGAAGTTTGTGGACTTCGATTATGTGGCGCACGTGGCGCGGCTGAACGCGGCGACGCTGGCGTCGTTGGCATCGGCGCCGGCGCCTCCGGCGAATGTGCATCTGCTGACCAAGGATTTGGAGAATGACTCGACGCTGACGTGGGAGGCTTCTCCGGGTGGACTGGCCGCGGAGTATGAAGTTCTGTGGCGCGCGACAACGAGTCCGGAGTGGGAGCATGTCCAATCCTTTGGCAACGCCACCCGCGCCACTCTGAAGCTTTCGAAGGATAACGTGATCTTCGCGGTGCGGGCAGTGGATGCGGCTGGGCACAGGAGTTTGCCCGTGGTACCGGTGCCAGGGCGGTGATGCACTGGTAAGATAGAGCATAGGCCGGTCACCGGCTTTGCATTTTATGGCCAGGAATTCTGCTGTCGATATGGGGCTGCCGCCATTTCGGGGTGCGGTGCGGCAGATCATTCTTGCCAGCACTGCGATCTACGTTGTCATTCTGCTGCTGGTGGCATTTGCGCAGCCGATCGGGGCGGCCGTCTTAGCGCATGGCATCCTCGATCCTGCGCACATTCGCGAGGGCTGGGTGTGGCAGTTCGTTACGTATGCCTTCATGTACGTTGACCCGCTGGATTTTGTGCTGTCACTGGTCGGCATCTACTTTCTGGGAACCGCGGTCGAAGAGCGCATCGGCAAGGGAGCATTTTACGGCCTGTTCTTCGGCAGTCTGGTTCTTTCCGGTGTGACGGGTTTCGTCCTATCTCTCACCCACATAATCGCACAGGGACCGGCACTGGGGTCGGGAGCGGCTGCAAACGCGATCCTGATGGTGTTCTTTCTGTTCAATCGGGGCGCGCCAATCATGCTGTTCCCGATTCCAATTCAGATTCCGGTGAAATGGATCGTAATCGGGGTGGCGGGGATTGAGACCGCGTACCTGCTGCTCAGTCACTTCGCGCTGTTCTACTTCGTCATGCTGCTCGGTCTGGGCGCGGGTTATCTTTGGTATCGAGTGTTCTTAACTCGCCGCTTTTCACTCGGCCTGTCGGAACGCTATTTCGAAGCGCGCAATTCCTATTACCGCTGGAAGCGGCGGCGGGCGGCGAAGAAATTTGAAGTCTATATGTCGAAGCATGACCGCCAGGTCCACTTCGACGAGCATGGGAACTACATTCCTCCGGCCGATGACGATCCGCGCAAGGGGAATGGCGGGGGGAAGTCGGGGTGGGTGAACTAGGGAACTTCGGCCACGGATTGTCGCGGATTTTCACGGATCGATTCTTAGAAAATTAATCTCCGTTTCATCGCTGGCGCGGCTAGTCGAGGGAGACTTTGCGAGCAACGTCTCTACGATGGAACTGCTACTTCGGCGGGGATTTTTCCATGCGCTTTTTGTAGAGCAGCAGGACACCGGGGCCGAAGGAGAGCAGCATGATGGCGATACCGCTGCTGATGCCGAAGCTGTTCACCACCGGGGCGGAACAATCGTGCCGCCGCCGCATGATGACGTGGGCGGGGACGGCGATCAGGAGTTCGAGGACGCTTCCGCGGAATAGCCACTTTACGGTGCGGGTGACGGCATCGCTGGAGTCGTGGGAGAAGCGATAGAACAGAATTCCCCAGACGAGCCAGGGGATCACGAACACACCCAACATTGCGGCCAGGCCGGGAGATTGCTGGGGGAAGAATTTGTCGCCCCAGACCGCGAAACCGAGAGCCAGGACGATCGCGACCGCCAAGATAGCCAGAAGCAGGCCGGTCGTGAGAGCGGAAATCAGGATGTGGGTTCGCGGCTTGAGGCGCTTCTGGGTTGTGTCGACGCTCAACCACAGGAGAAGCGCTGCTCCGAGCATGACGGCGGCGGCGCAGATCCAGAGAGCCCCACTGGCATAAACTTCTTTGAAACTGGCGGCGGTGGGGAATGAATCCGAAGCGAGAAAAAGTGTAGCGGGCGCGAGCAGCGCTATGACAATCAAGCCGTAGAAAAGCGTGACGACCAGGCCCCATTTCTTCATGGCACCTCTTCTCGGGAAGCGCGGGGCTGAGTATACGCCCTGAGGCGAAATCCGCGAGGAAATTTTGACTCTCTTGACGGCACCGCTTGAAGCCGCTCCACTTCAAACCACTCTTGTAAAGCGCAGGGCGGCGACTTAGTCCGTGAAGATTTCGAATGTGGCAAAGACTGTGGCCAGGAGATCTTCTTTTTTCGTTTTCCCTTTGAATCCCAGATCGTGGCCGGCACCTTCCACTGGCAGCAGCTTCGTTTTCGCGGGAATCATCTTCAGCGCTTGCTCGATCTCCGCGATCGAGCCGAAGGGGTCGCGCGTACCATGAACGAACAGCGTCGGCGTATGCAGGTCGGGGAGATGCTGCGTGCGTTGTTGCTCGGGCTTGCGCGGGGGATGCAGCGGGTAGGAGAGCAGCAGCAGAGCTGTCACAAGGCCTGCGGATTCTCCCGGAACTTTTTTCGAAAGCTCGGCGCAGAGCATGCTCGATTGGCGTCCGCCGTAGGAGTGTCCTCCGAGGAAGAGGCGGCCGGAAATTATCTTTCTCATGGCGGCGACGGCGTTTTTCAGACCGGCGCGGTCGCGGGCGGCGTCGCCGGGGCCGGGCGGGCCGAAGGATCTGGATTGGCGATAGGGAAGGTCGCAGCGCAGGACCGTTAACCCCGCGGCGGAAAAAGTTTCGGCGAGGGCGACCAACAGCGGCGCTTGTGCATTCGAGCCGGCGCCGTGCGTCAGGACGAGAGCGTCGTGATTGGGAGTGTTGGGAAGATGGAGGAAGCCGCGCACCCTGGGGTCGGCGGCATTGTCGGCGAACTCGCGGATGGCAGCGTCAGGCAAGAGAACATTCTAACCTCAGTGAACTGCGTTGCGGTTCGTGCGCGTTGAGCACTCGGAACTCAAGGAAGTTAGTGCAAGACGTGTGCGTGTTATCGTTCTAACCATGAATGAGTCCAAGGGAGGTCCCCGGATGCTCGTTAGAACACAGGTTACGGTTGCGGTATTTGTCCTGGCAACGATCGCCCTGGCGACGATGTCCGCAATCGCCACTCCGGCCGGGCCTTCGTTTTCTTACGGGACAATGCAAAACTCCTGCGCCCCATGGGACGGACCGGCGATCGAGATGAGGCTGACAACGGAACCAGCACAATGCAAACGAGTCACCGAGCCGTACATCGCCATCGATATCTGGCGGGGTCTGCCCATTCACGAAGGCCAAGTCGTTAAGCTCGGTGCGGGTTCGGATGCAGGTTCGGCGGCCCGGTGCGCCAAGGAGGGCGACTGCAAACTCGCGCAATCGGCCACGATCGTTTTCGACAAATATCAGGGGCACTCCAGCGCGGCCGGACATTACGACCTGCAATTCAAGGGCGGCGAAACCGTGAAAGGAACTTTCGAGGTCAAATGGTGCGAGGAGCGCGTGTTTTGCGGATGATGCAAGCGGGGTTTATTGGGTCGCGGCGAGCGGCACTTCGGTGAGGGTCTCGTAGACCTTCACGATCTGGATTTCATTTCCCAGGCGGGCCCAGCAGCGCAGCATGTCGGGATCTTCCTGGGCGGCACGGCGGGCGTCTTCCGACTGCCAGTGGCGCACCAGAACGTAGTGCGATTCGCGGTCGCGGTAGAGGAGATCGCGTCCGTAACCCTTGGCGGTAAGAATCGAGCTGAGTTCGCGCAGGGTCGCCAGCGACGCGGACTCCATGTCAGGAGCGGGCTCCCAGACAGCTACCGAGAGTATTTCTTCGGCCATGTTTTTTCTTTCGCTTAACGGTCTGCTGAAAAACCTGTTTGCCTCAGGGGCTCTGAAGCCCCAAGAGGAAGGCTTTATCGCAGCGCCACCGAAAATCGATCTCTCGGCAGACGCGTAAGCGGCGATTATATCTTGCGGCGGCGAGCGGAGCGCTGTTTCTTTGTCTGCGGTTTCTTCGAGTTGGCGATGCTCTCGGCTTCTTCGTCGGTGACCACGTGCAGGCGCATCAGGTTGGTGGAACCGGAGAGCTGGCGCGTGCCGGCAACCACGCCGAGAACGTCGCCGGGGTTTAGCAGGCCGCGGCGGACTAGATCCTGCTCCGCCATGGTGACCATTTGTTCCGCGGAGTGGGCCTGGCGGCAGCGCACGGGTTCGACGCCCCAGTACAGGTTCATGCGATGCACCACCGGCTCCGCGTGGGTGAAGGCGAAGATGGGGACTTTGGGGCGGTATTTCGAAATCATGCGGGCGGTGTTGCCACTCTCGGTGAAGACGGCGATGGCGCCCATGGGCAAATCTTCGGCGGCGTGGGCAATCGATTCGCAGATGGTTTCGGCGACGGAGAGCCCGCTGTGCTCGCGGCGGCGGCGGAACTGTACGAAGTCTCCCATGTTGCATTCGGCTTCGATCACGATGCGCGACATGATGGCGACGGATTCGCGCGGATATTGGCCGCTGGCGGTTTCGGCGGAGAGCATGACCGCGTCGGTGCCGTCGAAAATGGCGTTGGCCACGTCGCTGGCTTCGGCGCGCGTGGGGCGCGGGTTTTCGATCATCGACTCCAGCATCTGCGTCGCGGTGATGACCGGCTTGCGCCAGGAGGACGCTCGGCGAATTACATGCTTCTGAATGACCGGGACTTTTTCCGGCGCCATCTCGACGCCGAGATCGCCGCGCGCAACCATGACTCCGTCAGAGGCTTCGAGAATTTCTTCCAGATGATCGATAGCTTGCGGCTTTTCGAGTTTGGCAATAACGGGGACCGGGACGTCGCTGCTATGTTTGGCGATAATCTGTTTGACCATGGTGACGTCGGCGGCCGTGCGGACGAACGAAATCGCGACTGCGTCCACGCCATGCTTCAGGCCGAATTCCAAATCTTTGCGATCTTTTCCTGCTAGGGCGGGAATCGAGAGAGCGATGCCGGGGAGGTTGATGCCCTTGTGCTCGCCGAGCAGGCCGCCGTTGAGCACGTCGCAGAGCACATCGTCGCCACGGACTCCGCGCACCCGCAGCTCGATTAATCCATCACTTAATAAGATGCGGGCGCCGGCGGTGAGCTCGCGGGCGAGATCGGGGAAAGTCGTCGAGATGCGCGCGGCGGTGCCGGGGATATCTTGCGGCGTGATGGAGACGACCGACCCGGTTTTTAGTAAGACGGGCTCATGTTGCTCGAGCGGGCCAGTACGGATTTTCGGGCCTTGCAGGTCTTGCAGGATGCAGACTGTGCGTCCCTCGCGCTCGGCGGCGCGGCGCAGGCGCTGGATGTTGTGCGCGTGATCGTCGTGAGTGCCGTGAGAGAAGTTGAGGCGCGCGATGTCCATGCCGAGGCGAAGCAGGTCGCGCATGGCGGCTTCGGAGTTGCAGGCGGGGCCGATGGTGCAGATGATCTTGGCGCGGCGGGCGCTCTGCTTAGGGATATCCTTCAACACTTCCTCAAGAATCCTCTCATAATAGGGCCCGGGACTTTGCAGCCGCCTCGCCCCTAATTCGCCGTCTTGGGGCCGTTGAGCGCTGTGAGTTCTTTGCCCAGCATGGCTCGGGGAAACAGCAGGGCGTTGAATTCCGCGCCCACCAGCACCACCAGGGAAATCAGATACATCCAGACGAGCAGGGCCATGGCGACGCCGAGCGATCCGTAAATGGTGGCGAAATCGCCGAAGTGCTGCAGGTAGGCGCGAAAGCCGATGGTGGTCGAGAACCACAGGATGGTCGCGAGAATGGCGCCGGGCATCACGCTGTGCCAGGGCTGGGTACGCGGGACCGCGTGATGGTAGATGAGTGCGATCACCGCGATGCTGGTAAGCGTGGCGATCGCCCAGCGGATCGCGCCCCAGAGCAACAGGACGTAGACGCTGAAATCGGGATCGACGAAAGGCAGAAGACGCGTTTCGAATTTGCTGCCGACGGCGACCAGCAGAGTGGCGAAGGTCATGGGAGCCAGGGCGAACACCACGAGTTGGAATGCGATCAGGCGCTCTTTCACCAGTCCCCAGGTTTTGGGCAGTTCATAGCAGCGGCGGAAACCTTCCATCCAGGAGACCATGACGCCGGAGGCGGTCCACAGCGTGACCACGGAAGTCGTGGTCATCAGGCCAATGGGATGCTGTGCGGCTCCCTTCAGATAACCTAGCGCCGTGCTGCCGCCCGCAGGCAGAATGCTGCCCAGCGCGTAGGAAATCTCCCGCAGATAGGGCGCACCCTTACGCCAGCTCGCCAAACCCGACCCGATGAGCAACAAGACGGGAAAGAAAGTGAGAATTGAGGAATAGGCCGAGGCCTTGGCAATGGCGAAGGCGTCGTGCATAAAGGCCCGCCAGAAGGCCAGGCGTAAGAGGCGGAGGAAGCGTAGCATGCGCTGCTCTAGCTTAGGGCCGGGAGGGACCGAACGCAAAGAGGGAAGTTGGCCGGGTTCCTCGATACGCAATCGCTGGGGGGTGGCGTGCATGAGCTAGTTCGGTCGCTCCTAAAGCGGATTCGGGGGCGAAATAAATTCGCCCCCGAAGTCTGCTTCAGATTTGACTACTCGGCCGCAGGCAGTTCCGCGGGCAGATCGTCGGTTTCGCCCTCGTGGCGCATCATCTCGAGAGCGCGCTCGGCTTCTTCGTACGCCGCCGAAACTTCCGCCTGTACCTTGGCGGCAGCCTCTTCCATTTCTGGCGAGAGCCGCACGTTGCGGTAGTACTCCATGCCGGTTCCGGCAGGGATGAGGCGGCCAACGATGACGTTTTCTTTCAGGCCACGCAGGTGATCGACCTTGCCGTTGATGCTGGCTTCGGTGAGCACGCGCGTGGTCTCCTGGAACGACGCCGCCGAGATGAAGGAGTCGGTGGAGAGCGATGCTTTGGTGATGCCCAGCAGCAGCGGACGGCCGGTAGCCGGCTTGCCGCCCTGCGCAATCACGCGCTCGTTCTCTTCCCGGAAGGCGAACTTGTCGGTCTGCTCTTCGAGCAGGAACCGGGTGTCGCCCACGTCTTCGACCTTCACCCAGCGCATCATCTGGCGAACAATCACTTCGATGTGCTTGTCGGAGATGTTGACGCCCTGCAGACGATAGACTTCCTGGATTTCGTTCACCAGGTAAGACTGCAGTTCTTTTTCGCCCAGCACTGCCAGGATGTCGTGCGGGTTCAGCGGACCGTCCATCAAAGGTTCGCCCGCCTTCACCCGCTCGCCTTCCTGCACGTTGATGTGAACGCCGCGCGGAACCGAATATTCCTTTTCGGTGCCGTTGTCGGCGACCACGTAGATTTTGCGCTGGCCTTTCGAAACTTCGCCGAATTTCACCGTGCCATCGATTTCGCTGATGACCGCGGTTTCATGCGGCTTGCGGGCTTCGAACAGTTCGACCACGCGCGGCAGGCCACCGGTGATGTCCTTGGTCTTCGTTGTTTCGCGCGGGATCTTCGCCAGCACGTCGCCCGGAGAAACCGTGTCGCCGTCCTGGATCATCAAGTGAGCGCGCGAAGGCATGAGATAGCGCTTGCTCGCCTTGCCTTTGATGACAATGGCGGGCTGGCGCTTTTCGTCGGGCGAATCGCCGACCACGTGACGCGAGAGGCCGGTAACTTCGTCGACTTCCTCGTGCAGGGTGACGCCTTCCTGCAAGTCCTTGAACTGGATGGTGCCGCCAATTTCGGTCAGGATGGCGAAAGTGTAAGGATCCCATTCGACCATGACCTGCCCTAGCTTCACCGCGTCGCCGTCGTTGACTTTCAGCTTGGCGCCGTACACCACCGAGTAGCGCTCGCGCTCGCGATTCTTGTCGTCGACCACCGCGATCGAACCTTGACGGTTCATCACAACCAGGTCGCCGGACTTCGCCTTGACGGTCTGCAATCCGATGAAACGCACGTTGCCGTTGTTCTTGGCTTCGAGACGCGACTGCTCGGACACTCGCGATGCCGTACCACCGATGTGGAAGGTACGCATGGTGAGCTGGGTTCCAGGTTCGCCGATGGACTGCGCCGCGATGACGCCGGTGGCTTCGCCGAGTTCGACGAGACGTCCGGAAGCCAGGTTGCGTCCGTAGCACATCACGCAGACTCCGCGTTTCGATTCGCAGGTCAGCACGGAACGGATTTTTACCCGCTCGATGCCCGCCGCTTGAATCGATACCGCGAGTTCTTCGGTGATTTCCTGATTGATGTCGACGATGACGTTGCCGTCGTAGTCTTTGATCTTCTCGAGCGACACGCGGCCGATGATGCGGTCGCGCAACGCTTCGATGATCTCGCCGGCTTCGACGATGCCCTGCACGTAGATGCCGTCGACCGTGCCGCAATCGTACTCGCTGATGATCACGTCCTGGGCCACATCGACCAGGCGGCGGGTGAGGTAGCCGGAGTCGGCCGTCTTGAGCGCCGTGTCGGCCAATCCCTTGCGGGCGCCGTGGGTCGAGACGAAGTATTCCAACACCGTCAGTCCTTCACGGAAGTTCGCCGTGATGGGCGACTCGATGATTTCGCCGGAAGGCTTGGCCATCAAACCCCGCATGCCGGAGAGCTGGCGGATCTGCTGTTTCGATCCGCGAGCGCCGGAGTCAGCCATGACGTAAATCGGATTGAGTTCGCCAGCTTTGTCGCGGCGCTGCATTTCACCGAACATCTCGTCGGCAACTTTTTCCGTGATGCCCGACCAGATTTCGATGACCTTGTTGTAGCGTTCGCCGTTGGTGATGGCGCCGTCGAGATATTGCTGCTGCACGTTGACGACTTGCTTCTCGGCGTCCTTCACCAGCGTGCGCTTGCTGTCAGGAATGACCATGTCGTCGATGCCGATGGACAGTCCGGAGCGGGTTGCGAACCGGAAGCCCAAGGTCTTCACTTCGTCGAGCATCTTGACCGTGGTTTCGAGCGCGAAGCGCAAGTAGCAGTAATTCACCAGCGCGCCGATTCCCTTTTTCTTCAGCAGCCCGTTGATATAGGGCATGCCCTCGGGCAGATGATCGTTCAGGATCGCGCGGCCAACCGTCGTGTTGATGAAGGCGCGCTCGACCTGTACCGGCTCGGTGTGAATGATGTCCTGATCGTCGTACGCGGTGGTCAGGTCGATCAATTCGCCCGAGTAGCGGAGGCGGATCGGACTGAGAGTTTCGACTGCGCCTGCGTCCAGCGCCATCAGCACTTCTTCAATGTTGGCGAACGCGCGGCCTTCACCTTTGGCACCGGGCTTAGCTTTGGTCAGGTAATAGAGACCGAGCACCATGTCCTGGGTAGGAACGGTGATCGGCTGACCGGAAGCCGGCGAAAGAATGTTGTGCGAGGCCAGCATCAAGACGCTGGCTTCTACCTGCGCTTCCGGAGACAGCGGAATGTGCACCGCCATCTGATCGCCGTCAAAGTCAGCGTTGAACGCGGTGCAGACCAGCGGATGAATCTTGATGGCCTTGCCTTCGACCAGCACCGGCTCAAACGCCTGAATGCCGAGACGATGGAGCGTAGGAGCGCGGTTCAGCAGAACCGGGTGGTCTTTGATGACTTCTTCGAGGATGTCCCAGACAATAGGCTCCTGCTGCTCGACCATTTCTTTCGCTTGCTTAATGGTGGTGACGTTGCCGGTCTGCTCGAGCCGGTGATAGATGAACGGCTTGAACAGTTCCAGCGCCATCTTCTTGGGCAGGCCGCACTGGTGCAGCTTGAGTTCGGGGCCGACCACGATGACGGAACGTCCGGAGTAGTCGACGCGCTTGCCCAGCAGGTTCTGGCGGAAGCGGCCCTGCTTGCCCTTGAGCGTATCGGACAAAGATTTCAGCGGACGGTTGTTGGCGCCACGCAGCACGCGGCCACGGCGTCCGTTGTCGAACAGGGCGTCGACGGCTTCCTGCAGCATGCGCTTTTCGTTGCGCACGATGACTTCGGGAGCGTGCAGGTCCATCAGCTTCTTCAACCGGTTGTTGCGGTTGATGACGCGGCGATAGAGATCGTTCAGGTCAGACGTGGCGAAGCGGCCGCCATCGAGTGGAACCAGCGGGCGAAGCTCCGGCGGAATAACCGGGATCACGTCGAGGATCATCCAATTCGGCTTGTTGCCGCTCTTGCGGAAGGCCTCGACCACTTTCAGACGCTTGGCGTACTTGAGCCGCTTCTGCAGCGAGCTCTCGTTCTTCATCTTCTCGCGCAGTTCGACGGACAAGCCGTCGATGTCAACGCGCTTCAGCAATTCCTTGATCGCTTCGGCGCCCATCATCGCCTTAAATCCGGCGGGACGGTACTGCTGGTCGAGTTCGCGGAACTTGGCTTCGTCTTTAATGACTTCGCGCTCTTTTACCGGAGCGTCGCCGGGCTCGACCACGACGTAAGCCTCGAAATACAGAACGGACTCGAGGTCACGCAGAGAAATGTCGAGCAGGTGCCCGATGCGGCTGGGCAGGCCCTTGAAGAACCACACGTGCGAGCAGGGTGAAGCCAGCTCGATGTGGCCCAGGCGTTCACGGCGGACTTTGGACAGCGTGACTTCCACGCCGCACTTGTCGCAGATCACGCCGCGATGCTTCATGCGCTTGTACTTGCCGCAGAGGCACTCCCAGTCGGTGACCGGGCCAAAGATGCGGGCGCAGAACAATCCATCGCGCTCCGGTTTGAAGGTGCGGTAGTTGATGGTCTCGGGCTTGGTGACTTCGCCGTGCGACCAGCTCCGGATTTTTTCCGGAGACGCCAGGCTGATCCGGATGGCGTCGAAGTCCGCGATCACATTTGCCATTTCAAAGGGGCTCGAACGAAACAAGGTGTTCCTCCGCTTCCTGCGGTTCTCACGCGTCCGCTGACGGGCCCCGGAATCAAGTTCTCAGTTCTCGGTTCTCAGTTCTCAGAAAAACCGAAATCGAACTCTCGCCTTTCATGCGGCATCGGGGCCCGATGCCGCAGTGGCGCGTATTTCTAAAACTCTTTAGGGCTCTCAGCCCTCGATCCCGCCTCAGTACCAACTGAGAACTGAGAACCGAGAACTGAGAACTTGATTCTTAATCAGCTGCGGCGCTGGCCGTGGGCTTTTTCTCGCCTGCCTTGATCAATTCCACATCCAGGCAAAGCGACTGCAGCTCGCGGATCAGCACGTTGAACGATTCCGGTACGCCGGGCTCCATGGCGGCTTCGCCCTTGACGATGGCCTCGTAAATCTTGGTGCGGCCGTATACGTCGTCGGACTTCGCCGTCAAAAGCTCCTGCAGTATGAAAGCTGCGCCGTAAGCTTCCAGCGCCCAGACTTCCATTTCTCCGAAGCGCTGTCCGCCGAACTGCGCTTTGCCGCCCAGCGGTTGCTGGGTGATGAGCGAGTACGGTCCGATGGAACGCGCGTGGATCTTGTCGTCCACCAGGTGAGACAGCTTCAGCATGTAGATGTAGCCCACGGTGACCGGCTGTTCGAACTGGTCTCCGGTCATGCCGTCGTGAAGCGTAGTCTTACCCGAAGTCGGCAGTCCGGCGTGTTCGAGCAGCGCCTTGATCTCGCTTTCGCGTGATCCGTCGAATACCGGCGATCCCATGAACACGCCCTTGGTCAGGGTGGGCGCCACGGCCTCCAGTTCTTCGTCGGACATGTCGGAAATAATGTCAGCCAGCTGCGAGTCTTTGAACAAAGCTTTCAACTCGCGGCGAATGGCTTCGGTGCGTGTGTTTTCTTTCAGCAACTCGGTGATCTTCTCGCCCAGCACGAAGCCCGCCCATCCCAGGTGGGTTTCGAGAATCTGGCCCACGTTCATACGGGAAGGCACGCCGAGCGGGTTGAGGACGATTTCCACCGGCGTTCCGTCTTCGAGGTACGGCATATCCTCTTCCGGCAGAATGCGGGCAATGACACCCTTGTTGCCGTGACGGCCAGCCATCTTGTCCCCGACACTCAGCTTGCGCTTCATGGCGATGTAGACCTTGACCAGCTTGATCACGCCCGGCGGCAGTTCGTCGCCCTTGGTGAGTTTTTCTTTCTTCTCGTTGACGATTTTCTTAAGCACATCGATCTGACGCGAAGTCATTTCTTCGATCTCGTCGATCTGCTCGTTCACGCGTGGATCCTTGTCGGCATATTTAATGCGCTTCAGGTTCCGCGTGGAGATGCGCTCGATCTCGTCGCGAGTCAGGATGTTGCCCTTGGTCAGCAGGCGCTTGTTGGTGCGCTCGTCGTGCAAGTCGGCTTGCACCTCCTTGCCGCCCAGGATATTCTCCAGACGCTTGAGGCGCTCGTCGGTCAGAATCCGGATTTCGTCCGAAAGGTTTTTTTCCAACTTCGCGATCTGCGTGCCTTCGATGAACTTCGCGCGCTCGTCCTTTTCCTGGCCTTTGCGCGAGAAGATCTTCACATCGACGATGACGCCCTCAATGCCCGGCGGGCAGTAGAGGGAAGCGTCGCGCACGTCACCGGCTTTTTCGCCGAAGATCGCGCGCAGCAGTTTTTCTTCTGGTGTCAGCTGGGTTTCACCCTTGGGCGTAACTTTGCCGACAAGAATGTCGCCCTGCTTGATGCTGGCGCCGATGCGGATCACGCCCGCTTCGTCCAGATTGCGCAGCATGGTCTCGCTTACGTTGGGAATATCGCGCGTAACTTCTTCCGGACCGAGCTTGGTGTCGCGGGCTTCGATTTCGTACTCCTCGATGTGGAGAGAGGTGTAGTAATCCTCTTTCACCATTTTCTCGGAGACCAGAATCGCATCCTCGAAGTTGTAACCGCGCCACGGCATGAAGGCGACCAGGACGTTCCGTCCCAGAGCGAGTTCGCCGTGATCGGTGCAGGGACCGTCGGCGATGATCTCGCCCTTCAGCACGCGCTGACCTTTTTTGACCACCGGTTTCTGATTGATGCAAGTGTTCTGGTTGGAACGCTTGAACTTCGTGAGCTGGTAGATGTCGCTGCCCACCTCACGCGACAGCTGCGTGGGATGGTGCTCGCCTTCGACCCGGACAATAATTCGTTCGGAGTCGACTGAATCGATAATGCCGTTGCGGCGGGCGAGAACCACCGCGCCCGAGTCGCGCGCGGTGACGCCTTCCATTCCGGTGCCAACGATCGGCGCTTGCGCGCGAAGCAGGGGCACGGACTGGCGCTGCATGTTGGCGCCCATCAGCGCGCGGTTCGCGTCGTCGTGCTCGAGGAACGGCACCAGCGAGGCGGCGACTGAAACCAGTTGCTTGGGGCTGACGTCGACGTAGTCCACTTCGTCGCGGCTGACCAGGACGAAGTTGCCGGCCTTACGGGCATTGACAAGTTCGGCGACGATCTTGCCTTTGTCGTCGAGCTCGACGTTGGCCTGCGCGATGGTGTGACGATCTTCTTCCCAGGCGGAGAGATAGAAGGAGAACGGCTCAATCGTCGCCGGCTTCTTGCGCTTTTCTTTCAGCTCGTTGTTGATCTTCTCGATCTCATGTTTTTCCATGTGATCGCCGACCTTGTGGTCGCTGTCGCCGACGTTGACCACGGTGACATAGTCGATGACGCGTCCGCCCTTGATCTTGCGGTAGGGCGACTCGATGAAGCCGTAGTCGTTGATACGGGCGTAGCAACTCAGCGACGAGATCAGGCCGATGTTCGGACCTTCCGGCGTTTCAATCGGGCAGATGCGGCCGTAGTGCGTCGGGTGAACGTCGCGGACTTCGAATCCGGCTCGTTCACGGGAAAGCCCGCCCGGCCCAAGCGCCGAGAGACGCCGCTTGTGCGTGATCTCGGAGAGCGGGTTGGTCTGATCCATGAACTGCGAAAGCTGCGACGATCCGAAAAATTCGCGGATCGCAGCCATCACCGGCTTAGCGTTGACCAGGTCGTGCGGCATGGCCGTCGACATTTCCTGGTAGACGGACATCTTCTCTTTGATCGCCCGTTCCATGCGGACCAGGCCGATGCGGAACTGGTTCTCCATCAACTCGCCGACCGCGCGCACGCGGCGGTTGCCCAAGTGATCGATGTCGTCCACCGCGCCAATGCTCTTGCGCAGCTTGAGCAGGTACGCGATGGTCGCGTAGAAATCGTCGGGATCGAGCGTGCGCTTGTCGAGCGAAGTGAAGTCCTGGTTCTCATGCAGCTTGATGTTGAACTTCAATCGGCCCACGCGTGAGAAATCGTACTTGCGCGGATCGAAGAACATCCCGTGGAACAACGCCGTCGCCGTATCGAGCGTCGGCGGATCGCCGGGACGCAGCTTGCGGTAGATTTCGATCAGCGCTTCCTGCGGCGTCTTCACCGCATCGCGCTTCAGGGTCTGGCTGATGACCGTGCCCACGTCGTCGCGCTCGGGGAAGAACAGCGACATTTCCACAACGCCGGAATCGAGAATCTTCGAAACCTTGTCGGCGGTGAGTTCGGAGTTGGCTTCGAGCATGACTTCGCCGGTCGTGGTGTCGACTATGTCGCCGGCAGTCCACGCGCCTTCGAGATCGCTGATGTCGACTTCGATTTCAGTGATCTTCGCCTTTTGAATTTCCTTCAGAATCTGCGCGTTGATCTTGCGGCCGGAGTGCGCGATTTCGTCGCCCGACTTGTTCTTGATGCTGTGCGCGAGTTTCATGCCCAGCAGGCTCGTCGGTTTCTCGCTGGCCGGATCGAGCGTCCAGAAAAGCTTCTTGTCGCGGACCGCGATGCGGTCGGTGGTGTAGAAAGCCTTCAGAATATCTTCCCCGGAGCGCAGGCCGAGGGCGCGCAGGAAAATCGTGCCCAGGAATTTGCGCTTGCGGTCGATGCGGACATAGAGCACGTTCTTCTGGTCGTACTCGAATTCAACCCACGATCCGCGGTACGGAATAATCTTGCCGAGGAAATAAGTGCGATTGTTGGCGGTCTCGAAGAACACGCCGGGCGAACGGTGCAACTGGCTGACGATTACTCGTTCTGTGCCGTTAATAATGAACGTCCCGTTCTGCGTCATCAGCGGAACGTCGCCGAAGAAGACTTCCTGCTCTTTGATATCGCGGATGGAACGGTTGCCGGTCTCTGCGTCCTTGTCGAAAATCGTGAGCCGCATCGTGACCTTGAGCGGCGCGGAGTAAGTCATACCGCGCTCTTCGCACTCAGCCACGTCGTACTTCAGTTGCAATCCGACTGGGTCGCCGCACTTGTTGCAGAAGTCGGGCGTGTTGGCGTTGTAGGTGCCGCACTTGCCGCACAGCACTTCGCCGGGATGGAACGGATCAGTAATGACCGTGTTGCCGCAATTCTTGCAAGTAGTGCGTAGATGGTGTAGCCCTTTCAGATGGCCGCACTTGCACTCCCAGTTACCAATGGCGTAATCCACAAACTCAAGTTGTGATACGTTGCGAAAGTCGGTGATCGGAAACACGGACTGGAACACCGCCTGCAAGCCGCCGTCTTCGCGCTCGCTGGGCAGTTTGTCCATCTGCAGGAAGCGGTCGTAGGAACGCTTCTGAACCTCAATCAGGTTCGGGATCTGAATGGTGGCCGGAATTTTGGAAAAATCGAATCGTTTACGGAAGGCGTTTTTCATCGTCAAGAGACTCCCAATCTCGGGCGCAGCCGAAGGCCGCGCCAAACCGCGGATAGTGGGGCGCGTTTCCTTTCGAAAACCGCGCCGCGGTACCTACCTGTTAGAACCTTGCCAGTTAAGAACCAGAACAGCTAGAACCATGTGGAACCCTGAACTTGCATCCATGCCGCGAACATCAAGCAGCCGGAAACGACGATGGGGCGCCTGCAGGGACAGTCGTTCCCGCAGACGCCAACCAAGGCGTTTCGCCCTTCTTGATTTGAATTCTTTCGCGCCAGTTCTCCGGCCTGTTTCCGCTTCGCCTGCCCGCGAAGCAGCCCGCCTAAAACTTCCCTTGCGAGCCCCTGCTCTTGCGAATCAGCGCTCGCGATTGAGTGAGGCCAAGGGAAGCGGCGTTACTTATAGATGCTAACACCGCCGTCCCGGACTCACAACTAAGAACGTAAAACAATAACGATTTTGCACCAATTCTGGTGCCGTTATGGGTCATGTGGCGCGGGCGCCCCCGCCCGCGCACTGTATATCGATGTGCAAGCACGCGGGCGAGGGCGCCCGCGCCACACATAGACCCTTTATTTCACTTCGACAACGGCGCCAGCTTCGGTGAACTTCTTCTTGATGGTCTCGGCTTCTTCCTTGGAAACGCCCTCTTTCACGTTCTTGGGGGCTCCGTCGACTAGTTCCTTGGCTTCCTTCAAGCCCAGGCTGGTGACTTCGCGGACGGCCTTGATTACATTGATCTTGTTGGCGCCGACCTCTTTGAGGACGACGGTGAACTCGGTCTTCTCTTCGGCCGGAGCCGCACCCGCCGCCGCGCCGCCGCCACCAGCCACCATAACCGGGGCCGCTGCCGCCGCCGACACGCCGAGACGCGATTCGAGCTTCTTTACGAGCGCCGCCGCATCGAGCAGCGACAACCCTACGATTGAATCTTCGAGTTGCTGTAGATCTGCCATGTTAGTTCTCCAGTATTTTTGAATTCTTTGTGTTGCTACTTCGCGCTGCTTTCGTCACCTGCAGTTCAGGTTTCCAGTGCGACTGGACCGATTTCTCTCGCGCCAGACAACGCTCAAGAACGACCCGCGCAACCCTTGAACCGCCGACAACCGAACTCTTCCGATTTGGTAATTGGGAAATTGAGTAATTGGGAAATTTGAAAATCTCAACTCCGGTTTTCAATTACCCAATTACAAATTCCTCAATTACTCAATATCTCTACGCTTCCTTGAACTTACCCTTCTCGACACCCTGGCCGAGCACCACCGCCATGTCGCGGCCGACGGCGTTCATCACGGTCACCAGACGCTGCGCCGGCGAACTGATCAGGAACAGGAGCTTCGAATACAGCTCTTCCTTCGAGGGCATGGTAGCAAGGGCCTCGATCTCTTTGATCGTGACGACGCGGCCCTCGACCACGCCGACCTTGAAGGTGAATTCCGGCGTGTCTTTGGCGTACTTGATCAGCGCCTTGGCCATGGCCACCGGATCGCCGGTGGTGTAGGCAATCGAGGTCACGCCCGACAGCCCGGTCAGCGCCGCTTCCACCTTGGTGCCCTTGGCGGCCTTCTCGGCCAGCGTGTTCTTGACGACCTGGTACTTCGCGCCCGCGCCGCGCAGAACCTTGCGCAGTTCATAGTCCTGGGGCACAGTCATCTTGGTGTAGGTCGCCACGACGACATTCGAAACATTCTTCAGGTCCTTGCTCAGCTTCTCGACCTGCTCTGTCTTCTTCGCTTTAGTAACTGGCATGATTCAATTCCTCAAAATGATCTCGTGTAGGGACGGACGCATTCGTCCGTCCGGCGCTTCAGCGCCGCGTTAGGCCTTCGCTGCAGTCTCAATGGGCGACACATCCAGCAGAATCCCCGGCCCCATGGTCGAACTCAGCGTGCAGCCCTTGATATACTTGCCCTTGGCGACCGACGGCTTGGCCTTGATCACACTGGTGATCACGACCGTCGCATTCTCCACCAGCTTGTCGGGCGTAAACGAAATTTTTCCCACTGGTACGTGAACCAGCGCGGTCTTGTCGGTGCGGAATTCAACCTTGCCGGCCTTCACTTCCTGCACCGCCTTGCCCACGTCGAAGGTGACAGTGCCCGTCTTTGGGTTGGGCATCAATCCCTTAGGACCGAGAATCTTTCCCAGCCGTCCCACGGATTTCATCACGTCGGGCGTAGCAATAAGCGCGTCGAAGTCGGTCCAGTTTTCCTTGGTGATCTTCTCGACCATTTCTTCGCCGCCGAAGAAATCGGCTCCCGCCGCTTCCGCTTCCTTAATCTTGTCGCCGGTCGCGATGACCAAAACCTTTTTCGACTTGCCCAGGCCATGCGGCAGGACGACAGTGCCGCGAACCATCTGGTCGGCGTGCTTGGGATCGACTCCCAGGCGCAGCGTGATCTCGACGGTCTCGTCGAATTTGGCGAACTTCACTTTCTGCAGGAGCGTAACCGCATCCTGCAGAACGTAGGGGCGCTTCTCAACTGCGGAATGCGCCTTGGCGATATTCTTTCCTTCTTTTTTCATTGCTCTTCCTTTGTCTCCCACCGCTCGGCGATCTTTTGCGCAGCCGTGGTGATGTTGACGTACAAACCTCAAGGGCTAAAGCCCTTCAAAACAGGTGCCTCAACGGCACGGCTGAAGCCGTGCCCTTCCACGAACCTAGCCGACGACCTCAATGCCCATCGACCGCGCCGTCCCGCGGATGCTTTTGATCGCGGTTTCGACTGAGGCGGCATTCAGATCGGGCATTTTCTGTTTCGCGATATCCTCGACCTGTTTGAGGGTAACCTTGCCCACCTTGTCTTTGTTCGGCACACCCGACCCCTTGGCGATGCCAGCGGCGCGCTTCAGCAGAATCGAGGCCGGAGGCGTCTTGGTGATGAAGGTGAAAGTGCGGTCGCTATACACCGAAACCACAACCGGGATAATCAGGCCTTCCATTTCCTTCTGGTTGGTTCTGGCGTTGAACTGCTTGCAGAACTCCATGATGTTGATCTGCGCCTGGCCGAGTGCCGGGCCGACCGGAGGCGCCGGAGTCGCCTTGCCGGCGGCGATCTGCAGCTTTACGAAACCTGTTACTTTTTTTGCCACTTCGTTAGCTCCTAGCTTCTAGCTCTTAGCTTCTAGCCAAGGCTCTTGGATCTTTGTCCTTAATTTCGGGTACAGCGTTCCCAATCGAAGAAAGCGCCCACATGACGGTCGGAACGAGCTTCCTTTGCACCGGATCCACAGCCATTCCAAGTCCGTCAACAGTATGCGCGCCCACTCTTTCCATCTCGCCAGCTTCCGCCATAACAACCAAGTCGCCAACCGGACCGTCCAGAAGGGCGATATAAACCGAAGCCAGATCCCGTTCGACGATCCGTTCGCCCTTCAAGCGAAAGCGCATCTTGCGGGAAGGCGATATTCCCAAACGCTCAAGTCGCGCTCGTGAAATCCAACTGAACGTCGAGTGTAGGTCGACAACAGCACTCAATTCCTCGACCTCTCCAGGTTGCGCCGGATTCCAAACCTGCAACATCACACTGAAGGCACTCATGCAACATCCCGACTAAGCGACCTTCTCCACCTGGTTGAACTCGAGTTCCACCGGAGTAGAGCGGCCGAAAATCGTTACCATGACTTTTAAAGTTTCGCGATCTTCGTTCACTTCGTCGACAATGCCGGTAAAGCTGGCAAACGGCCCCTCCGTGATACGCACTGATTCCTGCTTCTCGAATTTGACCTTGAGCTTCGGCTTCTCACGGCTGTCGGCGACTTTGTAAACAATGTGCTGCACTTCTTCTTCCGACAGCGGCGTCGGCTGCTGCCCAGTGCCTACGAATCCAGTGACGCGCGGCGTGGACTTCACCACATGCCAGACATGATCGTCCATGTCCATTTCGACCAGCACGTAGCCGGGATAGAACATGCGCTCGGAGGTGTACTTCTTGCCGCCGCGCACTTCGGTCACGGATTCGGTCGGGATCAGCACTTTGCCGATCTTGTCCTGCAGCCCGAAGGCCGCGACCCGCGACTCCAGCGACTCTTTCACCTTGCGCTCAAACCCAGAGTAGGAGTGGATGATGTACCACTTCATGTTCGGGTTCTTGGGCGCCTCGGCGGTGGCGGTGGCGCCATCGGTGGCGGGAGAATGCGGTTCGCCTTCTCCGCCTGCTGCTTGGTTTTTCTCTTCGTCCTGCATATGTGTGGTACTTCTTCCTGGCCAGCCGTTCGTCAATCAGTAATCAGTATCAGTGAACCTTAAAAGCGTTGAACAGAGCGGTCACGCCATGCTGAATGGCGAAGTCGATCACGGCAAAATACAGTGCGAAAATGAAAACCGTGATGACGACCACTGTGGTCGTCGCCCGAACTTCCTTCCACGACGGCGCCGTCACTTTGCGCATTTCCCCGCGCACGTCGTTGTAGAAAGTCTTGACGCGTTCCGGCCAGGATTTAATCTGGTCGCCGAAGTTGCCACCCGCTGCCGCTAAATTCGCCATTTTCTTCGTCTCGACTGCCATGCCTGCTCCCTGAATCTTCCGTTACCCTCAAAAATTCTGGCAGGGGCGGAGGGATTCGAACCCCCAAGTTCGGTTTTGGAGACCGACAGTTTAACCGTTGAGCTTACGCCCCTGAATGCATTGAGTAATTGTACGATTGAGTAATTGGGTAATTTGAAAACCGCGACTTCAGGTTTTCAATTTCCCAATTACCAAATTCCCCAATGACTCAATTATTTCACTTCCTTGTGCGGCGTGTGCTTGCGGCAACGGTTGCAGAACTTCTTGAACTCCAGCCGTTCCGTCGTCGTTTTGCGGTTCTTGGTCGTCGAATAGTTCCGCTCTTTGCAGTCACCGCACTGTAATGTCACTATTTCTCGGGGCATCTCAACAGCTCCTGGATTCTAGCTGTCAGCTCTCAGCTGTCAGCTCTCAGTTAAACCCTTGTCATCCTGAGGCGACGTTCTTTGTCGCTGAAGGATCTCTGCAACTTCTTGCGGGCTAGAGAACATCCTTGGGCCGCTTCTTTGTTTCTTCTCTAGCCAAGTCGATCAACAGGGGCACGACTTCCACCAGTACAACCAGCAAGATAAGGAACATCCATTGGACTTCTTGCCATGTCATCTGGCTCTCCAACGCTCTTACTGAATAATCTCCGCGATCGTGCCCGCGCCCACGGTGTGCCCGCCTTCGCGAATCGCAAACCGCAGGCCCTTCTCCATGGCGACGGGAGTAATGAGTTCGATCACCAGGCTGACGTTATCTCCCGGCATCACCATCTCGGTGCCCGCCGGAAGTTCCGCCACGCCCGTCACGTCCGTCGTGCGCAGATAAAACTGCGGACGGTATCCCTTGAAGAATGGCGTATGCCGTCCACCTTCTTCTTTGGTCAGGATGTAGACTTCCGCCTTGAACTTGGTGTGCGGAGTAATCGATCCGCCTTTCGCCAAGACCATGCCGCGCTCGACATCTTCCTTCGCAATGCCGCGCAGAAGCAGCCCGGCGTTGTCTCCGGCCATCCCTTCGTCCAATTGCTTCTTGAACATTTCGACGCCGGTCACAACCGTCTTGCGAGTCTCGCGGAAGCCGACGATTTCCACTTCCTCGCCCACCTTCACCTTGCCGCGCTCGATTCTTCCCGTCACTACCGTGCCGCGGCCCTGAATCGAAAAAATATCTTCAATCGGCATCAGGAACGGCTTATCCAGTTCGCGCGCCGGCTGCGGCACGCTCTTGTCCACCGCCGCCATCAACTCGTCGATCTGGGCTTCGGCTTTGGCATCCCCGTTCAGCGCATTCAGCGCCGACACACGCACTACCGGAACGTCGTCGCCCGGGAACTTGTACGACTTCAGCAACTCGCGGACTTCGAGCTCAACCAGCTCAAGCAACTCCGGATCATCCACCGCGTCCACTTTATTCAGCGCCACAACGAGATACGGCACGCCTACCTGCCGCGCCAGCAGCACGTGCTCGCGCGTTTGCGGCATCGGACCATCCGTCGCCGCCACCACCAGAATGCCGCCATCCATCTGCGCCGCGCCCGTAATCATGTTCTTGATGTAGTCGGCGTGGCCCGGGCAATCGACGTGCGCGTAGTGCCGGTTCGCCGTCTCATACTCGACGTGCGCCGTGGCAATGGTGATGCCGCGCGCCTTTTCTTCCGGCGCGTTGTCGATCGAGTCGAACGACCGGAACGTGTTCTTCGGATTGTGCTTCGAGAGAACCTTAGTGATCGCCGCCGTCAGCGTGGTTTTGCCATGATCGATGTGACCAATCGTCCCGACGTTGCAGTGCGGCTTATTGCGATCAAATTTTTCTTTCGCCATATCGCAGCTCTTAGCTCCTAGCTCTTAAGCTTCTAGCTCAAAACCCTGGTTCATCTTTACGGCTTGTCATCCTGAGCGGCGCCTTTCGCCGCGAAGGACCTATGCAACCTCTCGCTACACCTGAGATCCTTCACAAAGGACGCTCAGGATGATCGCTGCGGGCTCCCGCTTCGCTCACGCCCGCAAAACGCGATCAGTAATACTGATACAGCTTCTTAAACTTGTGCCGCAGCGCTTGATCTACCGTCTCCAGCCTTGACAGATAAAACTCGCGCATCTGGGCTTGGTCAGACACCGGAAGCGAGCCATACAATCCACACGCGTCCAGCCCCGCTTCGCCGACGACGCTTTCCAGAATCCGCTGCGCCAGCACCGCGTCGAAATCCCTGACGCGAATTCCCTTGCGATCCAACCGCTTCAGGAACTGCCCGACCTTCTCAGGCTGGAACGCTTGCTCCACAGCAGCTTGCAGCCGGGCGTACTCTTGCTCCTTCTCAATCTTGATCGGAGCCCGCTGGAAAGTCACTGTCATCACCATTCAATCTTCTGGAGCGGGAGACGGGAATCGAACCCGCGACCAACAGCTTGGAAGGCTGTGACTCTACCACTGAGTTACTCCCGCTTAAAACCAGCTCTCAGCTATTAGCCGTCAGCTTTCAGCCTAACCCTGCGGCTAAAGCCGCTTCTGAATTCCGACTCCTGGCGACACGGCTGAAGCCGCGCCCTTCCACAACCCTCTCAAACCCGCAAGGTGCTTCAGATTCTGGAGCCGATGACCAGGATTGAACTGGTGACCTCTCCCTTACCAAGGGAGTGCTCTACCAACTGAGCTACATCGGCCCTGAAACCCAGCTGTCAGCTGTCCGCCGCCAGCTCTTAAGTCCAGGTCAAACTCTAATCCGCATCGCCTTCTTTGTCGGCATGCAGCACATCATTACGGCGCAACACCGACTTCACCGCGAACAGCGCCAGAATCACCAGCGTTCCGGCTCGCAACTTCGGCTCCGTCAACGTGGTCCACGCCAGCGCTCCCAGCACCACGTAGCAGACCAGCGCAATGGACAGTCGATTCACAGAACTGGTGATGCGCGAAACTCGCAATTCACAAAATCAGCAACCCACAAAATTATGGTGCACAGGGAAGGATTCGAACCTTCGTACCTCGCTAGGAGGGACAGATTTACAGTCTGTTGGCTTTAACCACTCACCCACCTGTGCAAAACTCTCGGGCGATGCGGCTGTCGCGCTCCATCCGGCAGACACCAAACGCAGCACAAGTCACAATTTACCTTCGCAACACAGGGGAACCAAGGCTCACGCGAGAATGCCGCGAAGATCACTACCGCTGATCACTGCACACCGGAAAAGTACCGAATGGAGTGCGTTGGAAAAACCTGTTGCGCCGCTACCGAGTCCGCCGGAACTGCCGGAAAAATCTAACGCTTCCTGCTGATCGTTTTCTGCTCGTCGTTTCTTGTTGATCGTATTCTGGAGCTGGCGAAGGGATTTGAACCCCCGACCCCCTGATTACAAATCAGGTGCTCTACCGACTGAGCTACGCCAGCAATACGGGGGATAGACGCGCCTTCGCGCAAACTAATCCCTCTGATCCCTGCCAGATGTCCGGGACAATTATTTAAGGTATCACAACCCTAATCTGGGGTGCAACCGCTCACTGTTGCGTTTCACGTAGTTTCGCTGACAGATTTGGCTCGTCTGCCGAGGCTCTCAATTCATCTATTCGTTTCATGGTTGCCCTCCGCGACCGGGCATTCTGACACCGTCCCCGTCAACGAAGTATAAAAAGTTCCGCCGTTCGAGCAGTACGCGCTCACTAACTTCAAATAGACCGAATCTGCCTCGGTCAGAAAGGCCAGCTGGGTATCTTTCAGGAAGGATTCGAGGGCAGGATGGCCCTTGGCTTCGATCTCTTCGGCCGCGAATCGGCGCCTCACTTCATTTAGCCAACAGAATGCAATTTTCGCTGGTTTTTGCCCATCGAACGTCGTACGCAGGTTTTTAATCAAATCGTTGCCCTTGGAGTCTTTCGTTCCTGTCGTATAGACGAAAAGTGTTCCACATGTGCCTTCCGTCATGACCGCTTCCGAGGGTTGTCTTGGCTTTTCGCGTATCGCCTTCAAAGTCTGACTGAGGTCGGCGGAGATGTTCCCAAACTCCAGTTGTTGCGTCGTCCAGCCCGATCCGGTCTCTTGCGGCCTTTGGCCCCAGCAAACCGAAACGGCGAACAGAACGATTGAGAGGCTCTTCATTTCTCTTTTTTGCTGCAACAGATGGACGCCACGTCAACACACAGAGCAGCGGCATGTTTGCGTGCGGCCTGAAGTGCGTCATTTTCCGAACAGGTGTGCTGCGTGCCGGTTCTGTCGGTTCGATAGGTAAACGTGTAGCCCCACTTCTCATTCGTCTTCAACATAATCTAATTATCGCACTGTTCGTAGGCGGTTCGTGTCAATTAGAGACAAGCTGGCGAGCCGGGATTCACGTTTACCTCTGTCAGCTATTCTTCCCGCAGCGCCACCATCGGATCCACCCTCGCCGCCCGTCGCGCTGGAATGATGCAGGCTGCCAGCGCTACCGCGGTCAGCACCACGGCGACCAGGCTGAACGTGGCAGGATCGCGCACGGGGACCCCGAACACCAGACTCGACACGGCGCGCCCAAGAGCGAGTCCGCCGAGTAGGCCGATGCCGACGCCGAGCAGCACTACCTTCATTCCCCGACCGACGATGAGCTGTAGTATGCTGCGCGGCGTCGCACCCAACGCCATGCGCAGGCCGATCTCGCGGGTGCGCTGATTCACGGAGTACGCCAGCACTCCATAGATGCCGATGGCAGCGATCAGGAGCGCCACGCCGGCGAAAGTTGTCAGCAGGACGGTATTGAGCCGCGGCTGGGCTGCGCTGTTCGACAGCCATTGGTCCATCGTGTTCACGTTGGCGAGGGCGAGTCCCACGTCCATCGCGTGGATTCGCTGGCGGATCGAGGGCAGCAGCGCCTCCGCGGAACCGTCGGTACTGGCGTCACTACGAACGACAACATCCATCAGCGGCCACGAACCGCGCTGCGGGATCGAATAGTAAAGTGTCGGGGTCTGCTGGTTGAGAGCCTGATCGCGCACGTCGCCGACAACTCCGACAATCGTATAGGCCAATTCCGGTTTGGCGCTGGGACGCAGGGCTTTGCCGATCGGGTCGGCATCCCCAAAGAATTTCGTAGCTGTCGATTGGCTGACGATCATCACCAACGGAGCCGTCCGGACATCGGCGTCGGTAAAAGTCCGGCCACGCAGCAAGGGAATGCGCATGGTGTCGAAGTAACCGGGACTGATGCTGGTCCAGTCAATGGGAACGGCCGTTCCTGGAGGCAACACGGAGGCGTCGGTCGTGATCATGGGATGCCGCGAGCGATTTCCCGCGCCGAAGGGAATCCCACTGCAAACCGCAGCGCTGCGCACACCCGGAATCGATTGCAGGTTCTCGATGAGGCGGTGATAGAGCTCCGGCCCTTTGTCGGCCAGAGGATATTGCGGCACGGGCGGGGCAAGCTGAAAAGTCATCAGCCCGTGGGAATCAAAGCCGAGCTGCACGCGCTGCAGGTTGGCGAGACTCTGGATCAGCAGACCCGCGCCAATCAGCAGAATGGCGGCGAGCGCCATTTCGCTCGCGGCCAGGCCGTCGCGAAGCCAACTGCGAACGCCCCCAGTCGAGCCGCGTCCGCCTTCTTTGAGCGTCTCGTTGGTTTTAGAAGCAGCGATGCGCCAGGCCGGCGCCAGCCCAAACAGCAGCCCGGTGGCAATGGTCAGCGCGAAACTGAACCACAGCACATTCGAATCGACTCCGACATCGGGAAAAGGCAAGGTGCCGTCCGGCAGGGACCGAGTCAGGACACGAACCGCGCCTACCGCTCCCAGCAGGCCGGCGCCGCCCCCGAGGATCGCAAGGGCGATGCTCTCCACCAGAAGCTGGCGAATCAGACGGCTGCGGGTGGCGCCCAGCGCGGTGCGCACGGCCATTTCCTTCTGCCGCGTCGCAGCGCGCGCCAGCAGCAGGTTGGCGACGTTAGCGCACGCAATCAGCAGCACGAACCCAACCGCGACCAGCAGAACCAGCAGTCCGGCTTTCAGATCGGCCCCAACAAACGTATCGAACAGGCTGAGCAGATGAATTCCCCAGTAGCGCACTTCCGGATACTGCTTGCCGACGCGGGCCGAGATCGTATCCATCTCCGCCTGCGCCTGCTGCGGCGTTACCCCGGACCTGAGTTTCCCGAAGACAGCGATCACGTGATTCAGGCGGATTTCCTTCGCCGGATCGATGGTCAACGGGGTATACACATCGCCTCCGCCAATGAGTTTCAGGCTGTCCGGAGCGATGGCGACAATGGTCGTGGGCACTCCATCCAGCGAGATCGTGCGGCCGACCAGACCAGGGTCTGAGGCAAAGCGGCGCTTCCACAAGCCTTCGCCAATCATGGCGACCGCCGCTCCTCCGGGCTTTTCCTCGTCTGCCCGGAACTCTCGACCGGCGAGCATCCTGGTGCCCAGCACTTGGGTCAGGGCAGGGCTGATGGGATTTCCGCTGAGTTGCTCGGGCTCACCGTTTCCACTCAGAGTGAACGTGGCGTAGCCCACGGCGGCGAGTTGCTCGAATGCTTGCGTCTGCTCGCGCCAGGAAAGAAAATTCAGCACCGAAGCCGAGAAGATCGGCAGGTTGAGCTTGTCGTTCTTCTCCGCCACCTGCATGATCCGGTTGGGCTCGGCGAAGGGCAGCGAGCGGATCATGACCGCGTTTACCACCGTGAAGATCGTCGCATTGGCGGCAATGGCGAGGGCCACGGTGAGAATGACCGTCACCGTGAACAGCGGCGCCCGCAGCATGAGGCGCATGGCGTAGCGAATGTCTCCCCAGAGTGTGTTGAACATGATGGTTTGGACGAATGGCCTCACGGAACGATATCAGCCGGCCCGTGGGCGTCGGAATCAGAAAATTCGGGCCGGTAAATGCTATCATTTCATCCCTGACCCGCATTTCATGCGAATAAGGCGCACTCTCCCCATCGTGCTGGCGGTTGTGGCGGTTTCCGCCGCAGTGACGTTCGCCGTGCAGCTGCGCAAGGCCGCTCCGCCGGAGCCGGCGCGGCTGCTGCCCGGCGCAGACGCCTTTGTCTACGCCGACTTCGGCTGGGCGCGGAAGGCGAATGGGGGCAAGCCACTTTTTTCCAATTCAGACGCTCCTGTTACCCACGATCCCGAGTACGAGCGCTTTATCCAGGAGACCGGCTTCGATTTCGAGCGTGACCTGGACGCGGCGGCCTTCGCCATCCATTACCCGCAAAGCTGGCCCGGCGGCGGGACCGGGGGCGTGGCACCCGAACCCCGGTTTTCGGAAGTTTTCACCGGACGGTTTGACGGAAGCCGGTGCATCGCTTACCTGAAGCGGACGGCACAGTCGGTCGAGAACTATAACTCGGTCGACATTTTTACGATTCCTCTCTACGGACGGTCGTTTCGCATCGCGATTCTGAGCGTGGACACGGTGGCCGCTTCGAATCATGACGATCCGGCAGTGATCCGCGGGATGGTGGACCGGTCGCGGCGGCTGGCGTCTCCGTTTGGCGGCCCGGCTTTGCTGCGCAAGTATTACAAGCGTGTGCAGCTGGCCAGCCCGGTTTGGCTGGTGGCGCGCGTGGAGCCGGCGGCGCCCGGTTTTGCAAGCTGGTCGTCAGTCTTTCCCAAGACTGCGGATCTGGTGATTTCCGCCAGTTACAACCCGTTGCATCTGCCACTGCGCACCGGGGTGCTACACCTGCGGGCGGAGGCCTCGACCGGCAGCGCCGACGACGCCCGCGCCGTCGCTGACAAGGCGAATGTTTTTCTGAGGATGTTCCGCAGCGCGGAAGTATCAGTCGGTTCCGCGGGCACCGATGCCGACGTGAAGGCGGTATTTGAGAGCCTGCAGGTGCGCCAGGAGGGTTCCCGGGCGGTGCTCTCGGCAGTCCTTCCCAGCGCTGTGTTTCGCAAGCTGGGAGGCTCGTCGGACCAGACGTTCGACGCGGCGCCACCGAACGGTGCGCCTCCAGCGGCGGCGCGGACCGGTAAGGCGCGATAAAGAAATGGGCTTGCGAATCGCCTGCAACTAAATCCGTCCCCGCGCGTCTGATCTGATTGAGGTCACAACCAGCAGTTAAGTCAGCCAGTTCAGGCCCAGCAGGTACAATAAAGAGCAGATGACGAGTCTTCCGCTTCCCATTGCCGCATTCTTCGCAGGCCTGGTCTCGTTCCTTTCGCCCTGTGTGCTCCCACTGGTGCCGGGGTACGTGTCGCTGATCTCGGGTGCGGGAGTCGAGGAACTGAAAGCGCCGCAGGGCCAGTTGATGCGGCGCGTGATGGTGAACTCCATCGGGTTCATCCTGGGCTTCAGCGTGGTGTTCATCGCGCTGGGGGCGGCGGCGACCGAAGTCGGCCAGGTGCTCGGAATTTACAAGCACACGCTGGCCCGGGTGGCGGGCGTGGTCATCATCATCTTCGGGCTGCACCTGACCGGAATTTTCAAGATCACGGCGCTTTATACCGACGCGCGACTGCACAGTGTGAAGGGCAGCAGTACGCCGATTGGCGCGTTCGTCATCGGATTCGCATTCGCCTTTGGCTGGACGCCTTGCCTGGGGCCGATTCTCACGGTTCTGCTCACTCTGGCCGGCGAGCAGGACACGCTGGTGAAAGGCATCCTATTGCTCGCGGTTTATTCTCTGGGCCTGGCGGTACCGTTCCTGCTGACCTCGCTGCTGATGGAGCGCTTTCTCAAGTTTTACAGCCGCTTCCGCACCCACATGCATGTGCTGGAAGTGGCCGCGGGCGGCCTGATGATCGGGCTGGGTGTGCTGCTGGTGATCGGGCGCTTTACCCTGATCTCAAGCTGGCTGTCGTTTCTGAATCGTTTTGCTTTGTAGCTGGAGGGTAGTGGTTTGAAGATTGAAGAATTTCAGTGGTGTCCAAGATGTGGGGCTGCGCTCGATCACAAAGCTGCTGGCAGCGCCGAGCCCAGCGCCGACCGTAGCACGAACGCGACGCCGGAAGGCGCGGCTGAAGCCGTCACGTGCGGGGCGTGTGGCACGATGTTTCTTCCTTCGTATCTGGCCGGCATGGCCGCGATTCCGCCGGCAATCCCGAGAGGGAATCGAAATCCGCTGGCGCTGGTCGTGGTCGCTATCGTCGCGGCGGCAATGCTCTACTTTGGAATGCACATGGCTCGCCGCTCCGACTCGGGCCGCTCGCTGCGGATTACCAAGTCGTCGCCCGCGCCCGACTTCACCCTCGACTCGCTCGACGGCAAGAGCATGCGCTTGTCCGACCTACGCGGCAAAGCAGTGCTGCTCAATTTCTGGGCCACCTGGTGCGGGCCGTGCAAGATTGAAACCCCGTGGCTGGTCGAACTCCAGAATCAATACGGATCGCAGGGCCTGCAGGTGGTCGGCGTGGCGATGGACGATTCCGGCAAGGATGAAATCGCCAAGTTCGCCAAGGATATGGGCGTGAACTATCCCGTGCTAATCGGCAAGGAAGCGGTGGGCGACGCGTATGGCGGCGTCCCGGCGCTGCCGGAGAGCTTTTTCATTGGGCGCGATGGCAAGATTGTGGACAAGATTATCGGGCTGAAGGGTAAGGGCGAAATCGAAGACTCGATCAAGCGGGCGCTGGACACGGAGTCGACCACGAGCGCAGCATCGGCACAGTGAAGCGCGAGAGCGGACCTGCTCGGAAGTAACGTCGCAACCTGTGTCGGATCGCTCTAATATGGACTGAATCCGAGGCGAGTATCTGGTGGTTCGATCTGAGATGATCATGCGAGTGCAAAATTCAAGACTGGTGTGGACGAGGCTGAGCGGTTCGACGCTGAGCTGTCTGCTCGCGCTGTTCGTCGGCACCGCCGTGGCACAGACCGGAAAGGTGCCGTCGGTTTCGATGGCTCCGGTGCCGCTGGTTACGGCCCAACGCACGGCGCAGACCATGGTGAACTTAAATTTCCGGGTGGCCCGCGGATTTCACGTCAATTCGAATGCGCCGAAATCGGAATATCTGATTCCGACCGCCTTGAAGATGGACGTGCCCACCGACATTATTCTGGGGAAGATTGAGTATCCCGATGGACAGGACCTGACTTTCCCTTTTTCGCCCGATGAAAAGCTGAGCGTGTACAGCGGAGATTTCACCATCGCCGTGGCCGTGCATCCACTGCATGCCGTGGTGCCGGGGAAGTACGTGATGCACGGCGTACTGCGCTACCAGGCCTGCGACAACGCGCAATGCTTCCCCCCGAAAACCGTCCCGGTGAGTTTTGAGGTGAAAGTCGTGAAGGAACCGCCAACCCACCACGCCAACCCCGCGCAGAGCCCGCACGTGCATAACTAGGGGTTAGCTCTCAGCGATCAGCCGTCAGCTCTCAGCCAGACAACGCGACTACGAGACCGGCCTCAAACCTCTGCTCCCTTATTGCCGATGATCAAAGTGAAGCTGGACAGGCTTACTCCCCGAGCTGAATCGCGCTCGGGGTTTTGTTTTGTCTAGGTGCTTGCAGAGTCTGCCCTTTTCTAGCGCTTGCCGGTTTGCTTTCCGGGCGGCTTATTGGGGTCGTAGCCGGAGTTGGGGTCGAACATGGCGGGATCGAGTCCCTGGTTGATGGTTACTGAGTTGAGGAAGCGCTGGCTGGCCATGTCCTCGTTGAAGAAGCGGGTCACGTTGTAGGGGGCCATGACGCCGGAAACCCGGCGGTAGTTCTCGTAGACTTCTTCTTCCAGATTCTTCTGCCGGTCGACCGGATCGCGCCAGGTGAACGACTTCTTGACCGGCAGGTGGGTGTCGGAATCGATGAAGAGCGTCACGCTATCGTCCTGCGCGTTGATCAATGTCACGCGCTGCGACGGATGCTGTGCCGCAATGGCTGCGCCCTCATACAGCAACACGACGCCAGGATCGTTCACCCAGTTGCGCAGAATGTTGTCGAGCGAGAAGCGGCGGCGGCGCATGTATTCGATCCGATCTTTCTCTTCGATGGGATGCGCTCCCTTGTAGGTAAGCTCCCACGCTTTGTTGCCGACATAGAGCTCCGCGACGTCGCGCTCTTTGGTGAGTTCGACGCGCTCTTTGTCAGGAAACTCGGTGAAACCCCAGAATACGACGCCGGCGCCGCTGGCCCGGCCATGATGAAAGCCGTAGCTTTTTCCCTGCTGCTCGCGGTCGCGGATAGTGAGGTAAGCCTGCCCGCCCAGCGCTTGAATTGCCTGATTGAGCAAGGCTTTGGCCTGGAGGGCGTTTGCCTGATCGACGGGCACAGCGGGATTTGAATTGGCCGGCTCCGACGACGACTGAGCGGGCGCGGGACGAAGCTCTCCTCCTGCCTGAGCCAAAGCTGCCTGAGCCCAGGCCGAGCACACCAAAACCAGAATCGGGAAAACCTGTTTCATTCCACTTGAGGGAGTGAGCGCGTGCAATCAGAATTGTAGCGTTTCTTGGGGATTTTCTGCCCGCAGCAGTGAAAAGCTCCTCTCGTGGCTTGGATGCAGGAAACGGCCGGAGGGCAAGCTGGGGGCAGCCGTTTTTCTGCCGTTTATTCTGCGCGCCTACCCTGCTTACTTATCCCGCCAAAACCGCGCCGCCGTTAACGTTAAAGACTTCTCCCGTGATGAAGCTGGCGTGTTCGGTGCATAAAAACAGCACCGGCCCGGCGATCTCCTCGGGCCGGCCAGCGCGGCCCATAGGAATCTCGCGGCGAATTTCCTCCCCGCTCCTCGGGTCGGCCAGGGCTCGGGCGCTCATGTCGGTGTCGACCCAGCCGGGGGCGACGCAATTTACAAAGATTCTGTCGGGAGCCAGTTCGGTTGAGAGGGTCTTGGTCATGCTGATGATCGCGCCCTTGCTCGCGGAGTAGTCGCAGTGAAAGGCCTCGCCGCGCTGGCCGCTGGTGGAACTGATCAGCACGATGTGTCCCGCGGGGCCGTTTTTTCGGGGATGCGCTTGCTCCTGTGATTTCATTTGCGCGACCGCGTGCTTCACCAGACCGAAAACTCCGTCGAGATTAATGGACAACGTGGAACGCCATTGCGCATCCGACATGCGGTCGATCGGGACATCCTGCTCCGGCCAGACGCCGTGATTGGCGACGACGATGTTGAGCTGACCAAAATGCCGCACGGTCTCGGCCACGAGCGAGCGCGCCGATTCAGGGTTGTCCAAATCGGCGGCGATGGGGTGGCAGACGTCCGCGCCACATTCTTTGGCGAGCGCCTCGGCCTGCGGGCGGGCGCTGCGGAAACTGAACGCGACCTTCGCGCCCGCGGCTGTAAACATGCGAACCGTGGCCGCGCCAATGCCGCGCGATCCGCCGGAGATCAGAGCGACCTTGCCAGAGAGAGATAGAGGGATAGACATGACAGACCAGTTTCGAGCTTCCGGTCCCGTGTTGCAAGTGGGTGAGGGTCCACAGGGCTAAAGCCCGCCCGGGTGCGTGCGCTTTACGCGGCGCTGAAAGCGCCGCTCTTCCATGGTGCTTCGAGCACGGGTGCTCGAGCGGGGATCTTCAACTTCCCGAGGACGACATGCGCTCTGACTTCAACCCGCGCAGCAGCAAACGCACCAGCATGCCGTCAAAGCGCGTCCCGCTCATCTTCGACAATTCCTCGAGCGCCTGTTCCGGCGTGCGCGCGGCGGAGAACGACTGTTCCGTGACCATGTTGGCGTAGGCGTCGGTCAGCGCGATAATGCGCGCCCACAGCGGAATCTGCTCGCCCCGCAAGCCATCGGGATAGCCCGTGCCATCGAAACGCTGGTGATGATGTTCGATAGCCTCGCGCATCAGCGGGCAGTGCGGAATGGCGCCGACGATCTCCGCGCCCACGTGGGCGTGCATCTTTACCTGTTGAAATTCATTTTCGCCAAGCGGGCCGGGCTTGTTGAGGATGTGCTCGGATACAAAAATCTTGCCCACATCGTGCACGCGGGCGGCATAAACCAGATCCGCCGTCTCCTCGGAGGACAGACCCAAGGACCGGGCAATCACTTCGGTATAACGCGCCACCAGGTCGCCGTGGCCGGCGGTCTGCAGCTCGCGCGATTCGGCGGCGCGGCTCAGAGCCTCGATTGCTTCCTTGAGCAGCGGCACGTTGCAGTCTTCATCTCCACCGCAAAGTTTGTAAAGAGTCGAAGTCAATTCCTCGAGGTGTTCCGGTCCGGTATGCTCGCGCTGCAGGAAGCCTTCGATGTACGCCGAAATCTGCTGGCGCTGCCGGGCGAAGCCCTGGCCTTCAACAAATTCGTGCGCGGTTGAAACCGAGTTTCCACCCGAGCGCTTGGAAACGTACATGCCGGAGTCGGCCACGCGAATAATGTCTTCGATGGAGAACCCGTGCATGGGGAAACTGGCAACTCCGAAGCTGCCGGTGATGTGATGTTCGCTCAGCATGGGATCGCTGGCTAGCCACTGGCGCAGGCGCTCGGCCAGCACCTGGGCTTGTTCCGCCCCGGTCTCCGGCATCAGGACGATGAACTCATCACCGCCATAGCGGGCCACCACGTTCGATTGGCGGGACTTCTGCTCGAGCAATCGGCCCACGCGAGCCAGCACCAGATCGCCCTCGAAGTGGCCCATGTTGTCGTTGACTTGTTTGAATTTGTCGAGATCGATCAGAACCACTGAGAACGGGCGGCCGGATCGCGAAGCGCGTTTCCACTCGGCCGACAAGGCTTCCCAGAAAAAGCGGCGGGTCTTGATTCCGGTCAGGCCGTCAGTGATGGATTGCTGTTGCAACTTCTGGAACACGAAAGCATTGTGCAGCGCGGTGGCCAGCAAATCGGCCAGCGTGTTGAGAATCAAGACGTCCTGAGGGGCGAATGCATTTTCGGCGCGGCTCTCGATATTGAGCACGCCGAGCAGCGATTCGCCGTATGTGATCGGGATACAAAGCACGGCGCGCGAGTCCGAAAGGATCCCCGTAAGATTGCCGGGCAGAGCATTCTGCACCAAAGCGCGTTCGCCGGTGCGGGCCACGCGGCCCAGAATGCCGGTTCCCAGCGGGATGCGCCTGCCCATGGCATGAGCGGTTGCGCCCGCCTCGGCTTTGATTTCGATCTCTTTGGTTCCATAGTCGAGCAAGCCCACGCCGATATGATCGAAACTGAAGTTCTTCTGAATCTCACTGGCAATCTCGCCCAGCATGTGAACCGGATCATCGCTGGAAATCGCGGTGCGGGACACATTGTTGAGGAATGCCAGTTGCCGCGACCGGCGCTGCTCGTCGGCAAACAGGCGCGCGTTCTCCACGGCGACCGAGACCTGTCCGGCGGCCGTCACCAGCACGTCAAGATCGCGCTGCTCGAAAACGAATTCCCGGTCAGGATGCATCGCGACCATAATTCCCGAAGCCTTGCTGCCTAGAAAAATTGGCGCGGCGATGAGGCATTTGGCAGGTCGTTGCGGGATATGAGTGATGCCCAGTCCCTTGCGCGTGTTCTCCAGATCGGAGCGGATGAGCAGCGGCTCACCGGTACGGATCACGTATTCGGTAAACGCGTTCCGCAGTTCACGGCTGCGTTTGGGCAGCACGCGACTGTCTCTGACCTCAAGTTCGAAGCGGATCTGTTCGCCCTCCTGGAACGCAATGTAGAAGTGGCTGGTATCGAAAATCTGTCCCAGTTCGACCTGGATGCTGCGCAGGATGTCGTCCTGGTCGAGGCGGGAACTGATCGCCTTGCCGATGTCGGTTAAGAGTTCGTACTCTTTTGTCCGGCGATGGGCATCGTGACTGACCACGTAGTTTTCGAGAGTCAGGCCCAGTTGCAGAGCCAGACCCACCATCAGCCGCGGGCCGGACGATCCGAACGCCCGCCGCTCCGCGTGAGGAAAAAGGATCACGCCGAAATTGTGCTCGCGAGTCTGCAGATTCACCGCGGTCAAATTGCGGACTTCGGCGCCGGTGAGGATTCGCTTGAAGTCCGCGAAGGTTCCGGACGCCGCCATAGGGAAGGGCTCGGCCATGTCCGCCAGATCGTGCACGGTAAAGATTCCGCTCTGTCGATAGGCCAGCTCGCTGATGTAATCGCCAGCCCCGCACTTTTCCAGGGCGTCGAGGAATCCCGCAGGAAATCCACGTTGCACCGACGGTAAGAGACTGCGCCAGCGCTCGGTGATGAAGATGGCGGCACGATCCACCGGCAGAGCGCTCATCAGGCGCTCCAGCGCAGCCTGCATGCTGGGCACCAGATCCTCGGCGAAAAGCAGGCGCCGGGCGTCGACGCCCAGAGTCGACAAGGCCAGAGTATTTTCCTGCACCGCATTGCGCTGGTTTTCAAACAGCACCATCACCATGGCGATGCCCAGCAGCATCTGCGGCACCGGTCCGAACAACCGGCTGGCGCTGCCGAAAGTTTCTCCCAGGGGACTGTGCAATTGCCCTACGCCCATGAGTACAGCCCATAACGCCAGGGATCCGGCGAGCACCTGGAAGGCGAGCGACCCGCGCTTATGGCCATTGAGGTAGAAGACCGCGGAACAGTAGAGCAGAATCGCGGCCAGACCGGCGCCCAGCCGGATTGCCGGATCGACATCAGGCCTAAATACTCCGTTCAGCATGTGCCCGCGCAAAGTAAGGCTGGCCAGAATTACTCCGCCCGCCAGAACCGCGGCATCGTACCAGCGGTAGTGGGAGGGTCCGCGCATCAGCCGCGTGGAAACGAAAATGCACATGGCCATGCCGACCAGGAAAAGCTCGCCCACAAAAAATGCGATCGGAGACGACGGGAATGTATCGAGGACGTAGTGCAGCGAGTAAAAGGCCCAGGCCCACTTCCATGCCCGGAAGTAGGGTTGCCGGCTTTGCTCGTGGAGATAGGTAAAGACGAGGAACAGCAGAACCGAAACGAATCCCGGGATTAATACCGTCGTGATGATTACATTACTGTTCATAGCTGCTCATGCGCCCGTTTGAGAACACCTCTGGCCAACTTTCGGGCACAGTTTTCGGGGGGAAACAGTGATTCAATGTTTTCACAACAGGCCCGCGAACACAATAGGATTTAAGTACATTGTCCGCCTTCGATATTCCTTCGTCCGCAGGTTGGATGTGAGATCGTTATGGCGCAACGCTTGACGATGTTTTTGCATCTCCGTACCATCGAAATTCGCAGCACCGCAGGTCAGATCGCAAACGTTCTTGCCCCCCATGTCGGAATCCATGAATTCATCTTTGTCCAGCGTGCCGCCGCCCCATAAACCGAGAGTTCGTTTTGCGCCCTCGCCCACCGGGTTTCTTCATGTAGGCAGCGCTCGCACCTTTATTTTCAACTGGCTGTATGCCCGCCGGAATGGCGGCACGATGATTTTGCGGCTCGACGACACCGACGTTGAGCGCAATACCGACGCCTCCGTCAACTCGATTTTTGAGGGCCTGAAGTGGCTGGACCTGGGTTGGGACGAAGAATACAAACAATCCGAGCGTGGAGAACTGCACCGCCGAACCGCCGGGGCTATCTTTCAGAAGGGGCTCGCCTACCGGGATTTCACGCCCGCTCATACTGGAGATAGCGAAAGATCTGGCGCGCAGGGAACGTGGTTGTTCAATCCCGGGATGCGGGAACTCTCGCGCGCGGAAAGCGACCGCCGCGCCGCCGCGGGAGAGCCATTTGCGTTGCGCTTTCGCGTGCCCCGCGAGGGCGACCAGATAGTGCGCTTCGCCGATGCGGTTTATGGCCCGCAAGAAAAGGCCGCTGCCGATATCGAAGACTTCGCGCTCCTGCGTTCCGACGGCATGCCGACGTATCACCTCGCCTCGTGCGCCGACGACGCCGACCTGCGCATCAGCCACATCATTCGCGGTCAAGATCATCTTTCGAACACCTACAAACACGTATTGATATTCGAAGCCGCCGGCTTTCCGCCGCCGACGTTTGCGCATCTTCCGCTGCTGGTGGCGCCGGACGGCACCAAGCTCTCCAAGCGCCGCCACGGCCCGGTGGTGAGCGTCACCACCTACCGCGACGCAGGATTTCTGCCCGAAGCGTTCATGAATTTCTTGTGCCTGCTGGGCTGGTCGCCGAAAGACGATCGCGAGCAGATGAGCCGCCAGGAACTGGTAGACGCATTCTCGCTGGAAGGAATCAACCGCTCCAACGCAGTTGTCAACTTCAAGGAGTCCGCAGCTACTAATGCTGTCATCCCGAGCGGAGCGAGGGACCTTGGTGTTGCCTCCCCCGAAGATACCTTCGACCCCAAGGCGCTCTGGTTAAACGCCCAACACATTCGCGCCCTCTCCGTCGAAGACCTGAGCCATCGATTGCTGCCGATCGTGCGGGAAGCCGGCTTCGACGTCACTCCAGAAAAGATGCTCCGCATCACGCCGCTGATCCGCGAACGCATCACGCTGCTGCGCGATGTGCTCACCGCCGCCGATTTTTTCTTCCTTCACGAACTACCGCCCTACGACTCCGCCGAACTCATCCCGCAAAAGGGAGACGCGGCCATGGCGCTGAAAGTTTTGCAACGCGCGCAAGAAGTCCTGCCCAACGTCGAATTCAAACACGATCCGCTGGATCAGGCGCTCCGCGCAGCCGCCCTCGAACTTGGAGTGAAAGCCGGACAAATGTTCCAGCCCATCCGCGTGGCCATCTGCGGCCGCAAGAACGCCCCGCCATTGTTTGAAACGCTGGAAGTGTTGGGCAAAGAGACTACCTTGGCACGGATCGAGAAGGCGATTCGGCGAACGAGTTGAGCGAAAAGCAAAACCCCGAACCATCGTTCGGTTCGGGGCCGTCAACCTGTCCAGTTAACGAATCAATTATCGGAGGGGCAGGTTCCGAAGTCAATGTTACTTTTGAAAGTGGAGAGCCTCCCTGTCCGAAGGCTCTCGCGCAGCCTCCCTACCAAACCAGGATGCTGTGGACCCGACGGGATTCGAACCCGCACCTTCGAACTGGACAGGTTGACGTGCTGCCGTTACACCACGGGCCCATCGCCGAGACTATTCGCTAAGCGATGAAACTCACAGGACATTCCCTCGTTTTGATGTTTGCCTCTTCCCAATTCGGCATTTTGGATCCAAGAGCGATTGACATGAAGTACTTTGTAATGTAAAGTATGTGCATGATCGCACCCGACGAGCCTTTCCTTCGCCCCGTCCCCAAGCGCTGGATTCCCCGCGAAATGACTTCGGCGCCCGTACTTGATCCCACCGAGCCCCGTGAATTTCTCGAGCGGCGCTACGCGCTGCTGATCAACCCGTTCTATCCCAAGGACGCTAACGCCAGCTTCGGCAAGCACGTGCTCACGCCGACGCTCGCTCTGAGCAGCTTCGCCGCAACCACTCCGCCGCACTGGCGCGTTGCATACTGGGACGAGAACCTGCTCGACGGACGTCCGCCGTTTCGCCCGATGCCGCAGGTCGTGGGCATCACCGTGCATCTGACGTTTGCCAAGCGCGCCTACGAACTGGCGGACTGGTATCGCGCGCGCGGAGCGAAGGTAATCTTCGGCGGTCTGCACGTGCTGTCGTGCCCCGACGAATGCGCGCCGCACGCCGACGCCCTCGCCCTCGGCGACGGCGTGCAACTCTGGCCAAGAATTCTTCGCGACGTGGAATCCGGAAACCTGCAGCCACGCTATGTCGCCACCTATGAGAACGACTACTGTGACGATCCTTCGCCGCGCCGATCCATTCTTCCCCGCCGCAGCTTTCTGACTACGACAAGCCTGATCGCCACTCGCGGATGTCACAACCGCTGCGGCTTCTGCTATCTCGCGACCGACGGCCTCCGCATGCCCTATCGCATGCGGCATCCGCAGCAAGTCGTTGACGAGTTCAAAGCTGACGACCAGCCCTATGCGGTGTTCGTCGACAACAATCTTGGCTCGCGGCGCGATTATCTGCATCAACTCTGCGCCGCGCTCCGTCCGCTCAACAAGATCTGGAGTGCAGCCGTCACCATCGACGTGACCGACGATCCCAGCTTGATCCGCAACATGGCGCTCGCGGGATGCACCGGAGTGTTCATCGGCTTCGAGTCATTGTCGGACCAGAATCTTTCCGACGCGCACAAGAAAACGCCGAAGACTTCAGATTACGCGCGGCGCGTTCGCATCCTGCACGACTACGGCATTCAGGTGAACGGATCGTTCGTCCTCGGCTTCGACCACGACCGCAAAGATTCCTTCGCCCGCACCGCGGAGTGGATCGAAGAGAATCGTCTCGAGTGCGCGACCTTCCACATTCTCACACCATATCCCGCAACACCGCTGTTTCAGCAAATGGAGGCGCAAGGCCGCATCCTGCATAAAAACTGGACTCTCTACGATACCGGCCACGCCGTCTTCCGGCCAAAGCACATGACTCCCGAGGAACTCGAGCAAGGTTACGCCTGGATTTACCACCGCCTTTTCTCCCACGCCTCGATCTGGCGCCGGCGGCCGGAAGACTGGCAGGCCATCCCGCTCTACGTCGCCATGTCGTACCTCTACAAGCGCTCCAACCGCTTCTGGCATTTGTTGATCAAGCACGACTTGGTCAATCCTGTATGGAAGCCGCTCGTGGAGATGACACGATGGCGGCATGTGCACTACCGTCGGCGACTCGCTCAGAGGGAATCACTGAGCGCCGCTCCTGGGCAGGTCGTGTCGGCTGGAGTGTGAGCCTGGAATTCCAAAGGAGCAGCACGATGGCGCCCGTTGTTCTCGCGCCTTGAGCCAACAAAAAAGCGGACGCTCCCGAAGGTGCGTCCGCTCGACCGAATTAGCTTTCGCCCGGCTGAACAGTTACTTCGGCAGGACGCTCGTTCCCTCGGCAACAACCGCGCTCAGGGACGAAGGATTGAGGCCCAGGGACTGCAGAATCGTCGGCGCCACCTGGACGGTGCCCACCGAAGCCCGGATCGTCTTGGCTGCGTAGGACGGATTGGACAGCAGCAGAATCACGTTCGTGTCGTCATGCGCGAACCCGCCGTGTTCTGACAGTTTCGCTTTGCTCCCCGAGTAAGTCACGCCCACATTCGGAGTCACAATGATGTCCGGCGTGCGCGGGTCAAACAGCGGATTGTTGTAGTTCAGGGTAAGCGAAGGGCCGTAATAAATCTGCCCCAATTCAATTCCAGCGGCAGAAGCATTGTCTTCGAGGATCTGGACGGCCGGCAAGGTATCGGCGGAGTTCGACAGCCAGACCAGGGAGACGTCGTCTTCCGTCGGTCCAATGCCGGTGGGATTGTTGGTGGACTCCGAGAACGGAATGTAGCCCGCGTTCGACAGCAGCGTGACCGGCGAAGTTCCGTTGATGAGTTGAGATACGTAGCGGCTGGGATCGATCGGCGACTGTCCGTGTTTGGCGGTGATCACGATCAGAGTCGAATCGAAAAGACCCTGTTCCTTCAGTTCGCCGACAAATTCCGCAATCGAGGCGTCGACGAACTGGAATTCGTTCAGCAGCGCCGCTCCGGGCGTGCCCGCCGCATCCAGGTATCCGCCGGTCGTGCTGTTGCTCGCCTCAACCAGCTTCTGGCCCACGCTCACCGCCTGGAAGTTCATGCCGAAGATGGTCGGAACCTTGGTCTGCGCGGTTCCCAGGTGGTTCTTTCCATTGATCCAGTTGAGAACCGCATTCACTTTGAGGGTGTCGTAGCACTGGATATTCTGAAAGCTGTTGGTCCAGGCCGTCAGGTCCGAGCCGGGATCGCGGACGGGGTCGCAGGCCGCGCCGAGCGGCGTTACCACGTGCGGAAGAGCGATCACGTTGGAGTTGATTTCGGGGGCATAGAAGTCGTCCAGCGCAATCGGTCCGAGACCGGAGGCCACCGAGGAGTATGCGGGGTGCTTGTCGGACCACGCCGTGAATCCGCCAGCGCCGTGAATGACGCTGAAGATGCTGTTGGCGCGAACAAAATCCCACGGCCAAACCGGGTTGCAGCCATTGTTTGGATCGCGTACCAGCTTCTTCGAGTCGATCGACGCGATGCCGCCGTCGGTCAGCGAAGCGCCCGGCGCGCCGCCATTCAGCTTCGTCTTGTCGATGTCGATACCTTCTTCATACTCGGTGGTTGTTCCCTTCGGCGCCGCAAACGGGACGCAGGGGCCAGCCGCCAGGCCGTTTCCCGTGGTCTTTGCGGGCGCGTCATAGTTCCGCGAATATGCGACGTCATAGTAGACGCCGGTAAAGGCCGGGCTTCCGCCCGTGATGATCGCGGTCAAGCCCGGAAAAGAATCCGAAGGCTTTGAGGTGCTGGCGGCAACATAGTTCACGCCAGTTTTGCCCAGGGCTGCCAGCGCGGGGCAAAAGGGTTGGCCGTTGTTAATGGTGCTCATGCCGTGGGCGCAGTTCTCGAAATCAACGGCGTGCATCCCGTCGACGCTGATCAGCAGAACCCGTTTGATATTGCCTTTCAGGAAGTTGTTGCTCTGGGCGGTTGCGTTACCTACGGGGCAGAGGAGGGCGAGGGAGAGTAATGCAAGTGTTTTTTTCATGTTTGGCCTCGAGCCTCGATAGTAGGAAATGAAAAGCAGCCGGAATGTCACGGAGACATGAATTGTTCATGAAAATTCTGCGACACGTTGTGGAAATCGGTTGTCAGCAGCCCTCCGGAGCGCGGGCAAGGGCTTCCGCTTTATTCAGCTGTGATCGCCCTGGAATTTTTCTGTCTGACTTCACCATGAACTGGATGGGGCAACGCGACGGGATGCGCCCAGCCTGCACTTTCCGGGGGTATCCCCCCTCCCCCCTGAATCTTGGGAATCATGGGATTAGCACGAAATTGGCGGCAAAATCTTGATGTCAAAGAGCTTAGAGGTCAAAATATTGAAAACAATCGAGTTAGAGGCCTCGCCGACGGGGCTAACTGGGCTCCGGTTGGCTCGTCCATCATTACGCAATTGTGGAGTTGAAGGCAAGGTTGGATGTCACACGTGGGGCTGTGGAAAATTCTCGAGCGGGTCGGTATGGCGGGCTCCCGCTTGCTTTACGCTGGACGCGCCAAGGACAAAGTCAAAATCTCAAGAGCCTCAGTTGGTTTGACGGAAGGGTGGGCCAGCCCCCATATAATCAAACCAACATGGACGTGCAACTTCTGGAGAGTCTTCTCTACCGCGAGGAATCTGAGACGCTTGACTTTAAACGTGACCAGTATCCCTTCGACAGAGCCAATGACGACGAGAAAGCCAAGCTGCTGAAGGACTTACTCGCCTTCGCCAATGCATGGCGAACAACCGACGCCTACATCCTCGTTGGCGTAGAGGAAGTGCGCGGCTATCGCAGTGTCGTCCATGGCGTAACGCAGCACCTACTTAATCAGAATCTCCAGCAATTCGTGCAAAGCAAGACGAACCGCCCACTGACCTTCTCGTATTCAGGGGTCAGATTTGAAGGACGCGATGTTGGTGTGTTCGCGATACCGGTCCAGGATCGCCCGTTCTATCTCGTTAAGGACTTCGGTCAGCTCAAAGCGAACGTCGTGTACATTCGCCGCGGGGATACAACCGCCATCGCTGCACCGGATGAAGTGTTCAAGATGGGTCGCGCGGTCGGCTCGGCTCGCAAGGAACCGGCTTTGACTTGGGAGTTTGCGGACCTGTCAAACCGTGTGAAGCTTGGCGCAAAAGTCGAGATTGCATCCCAGTACGCGATCGTGCCGCCAGCTAGTACGATTCCTTCATACGGACAGTCGGCAGGCGTCTTTTCGGTTGACGTCGACATGTTGGGCAATCGGGATTACTACGTGGAAATCGCCGAGTGGGTGCATCACACAATGCTGCTTGAGCCTCTCGGCCTGGTGATCACCAACGCGGCGACGGTCGCCGCAGAGGAAGTCGTTCTCACATTGGAATTCGACGCTGCCAAGGTTGTGGCCGTTAGTGAATCCGATATGCCGATTAGGCCGTCTCGGGAACGAAAACCCTCCATTCGCTCGTTTCGCAATCCGAAGCCCCGCCGAGTCGAAGTCAACCAATTCGGAGGCCTCTATGAGGTTCGTGCATACATGGGGACTGTACAACCAGGCACGACTGCCTGGGCTGGCGAGCCCTTCTACATCGGTGCTCGGGAAACAGCGTCTATTCTCGTGACGGCGACAGCTTCCGCGGACAACCTCGGCATTCCGGAAACCAGCAGAGCAGAAGTATGCATTCAAGCAACCCCGAGAAAAATCTCTGTGGAGGATATCGTGCGGTTTCAAGAATCGGAATAATCTTGATCAAAGACCGGACTTCACCAGTTTTTCGCGAGCTTTAGCCGGCTTTCGAGGCCATCTTCCCCAACAGGCCAACCAAGATCCCGAGAGCTACAACGAAAGAGACCGCCGCTACTTGTTCCTCATGTTTCTTGCGGGCAGCGAGAATATCAGACCAGCGGTTACCCTGGAGCATAAGGCAAATTTCCCGCATTGTGGGCCGACACGCAGGATCGGCGTCGCAACAGACAGAGATGATCTCGCAGATGACGGGGAGGTGAGCATAACCTTCCCCACGTGGATCGAAGCGCTGTCCATCTTGCGGCGTTCGTCCCGTCAATAGTTGATACAGCGTAGCTCCATACGAATAGACGTCTCCTGCGCTTGATATTGGTGCGCCATTACGCACTTCTGGGGCCCAATATCCAGGCGTGCCACCATGGTTTTGAGAGAAAAGAAAGGTACAGCCGAAACCATTTCCCAAAGGATCTGCAACCTGCAGCCGCCCGTCTCCGCTTACAAGGGTGTTGTCGGGCTTGATATCGCCGTGGTAGATGTTAGCGGCGTGCAGAGTTGCGAACGTTTGTGCCAATTCGAATGCCACGTTGTGTAATTGTCCGGCAAGAAGCCTGCCAGCGTGCTGCGTCAGCTGACCCCCATTTAGGTAAGGCATAATGTAGTAGGGCCGTTTAGAGACCAAGTCGGCTGAGATCAGAGGAACGATGCCACGCAGCTTCCGTTGAAGAATACGCACCTCTCGTTCAAAAGCCTTTCGGGCATACGGGAGATGCGACTCCCGAAGATACTTAACGACCACCCATTCCCCGGTATCGCTACGTTGACCAACATAGATATCACCATTGCCACCAGAACCGAGTTGTCGCAAATTCAGAATTGGGTAACTCATCTTGCCCTTCTTCGAGCGTATGCCATGCGAAACAACGCGTAGAGAAAAACGCCACGCTCATTGTTGGCAGCTTCGCGAATGGTATCCGACGTATTGCCCGCGCGGATGGCAGCGTTGAGAGCCTGATACAAATCCAACGTTGGTCCGGTGGGGCTCGAATGACCCGCCTCCCACCTATTCACGCTGGCGAACGACACCCCCAGAAGCCGGGCCATTTGTTCTTGCGTCATGCCCAAGCGTGTTCGAATGCCAGACAACTGCTCTGTGGGTAGCATGGGGAAACTCTACTCCGGCAGCGCCTGCGCGTCAAGCAAATGTTATAACAAGTGTTATATTGAGAGACTCGGAGACTGACGAAACGTTCCCAGTAACTTGCTCTCATCAGACCCCAGAGAGAAGCGCAGGGCGGCACACACTTCATTCATTCATGCGGGACTAAGCGGGCCACAAGTTTGCCTAGTCGCTGTTCCGAGACCCTCACGGCATTGTGCAGGTTTACGGCGCGCGGGGACTTCATGCCGTCTTCCTCATTCAGAACGACTTCCGAGGGTACGCCGCGAATGGCGGAAGTGACCGGTGCGGGCGTGACTGTGGATCGATGCTGAGTGAGTGTTTCTCCCTCCACATCAAAATCCCCATCCTGTCTCGCAAAAACCGCGAGACAAGGATGGGGCAACCGGGGCTCCTCGCTGCAAGTAAGCCCGAGGTCCCTCCACTTCGCGGATCATCGCCTTCGCGATGATCTGCTCCGGTCGGGATGACAAAATTGCGGAGGCGTCCGCTTCACACAGAAAGTCCATCAAGAAGAATTCTTCCAAGAAATCCCTTGACAATTTATACTGTGTGATATATAGTGTGTATCACATACTATATGGCGAATGGTACTGACAATTCGGAATTGCTGGAGAACCTGAAGCTGGAGCTGCGGCGGGGGTGTCTGATTGTCGCCGTTCTGGCGCAGCTTCGGGCTGAGCAGTATGGCTATACGCTGCGGAAGGCTCTGGCCGATGACGGGCTGGCGATTGATGAAGGGACGCTTTATCCCCTGCTGCGTCGACTGGAGACCCAAGGCTTGCTGGTGAGCCAGTGGCGGGAAGAGGACAAGCGCAATAAGCGCTTTTACCGGCTGTCGCCAGCGGGGGAAGTGATCCTCAAGCAATTGCTCGAGGAGTGGGAAAGCATCAATGCGTCGCTGAACAAAATTCTTCAAGAGGCATCGTTATGAATACATCCAGCCCTGACTCGTCCACCAGAAACGCAACGGAACTGATCGAGCGCTACCTGCAGGCGGTGCGCTTCTGGCTGCCCAGGACGCACCGGCAAGACGATCTGATCGCTGAACTCGGGGAAGATCTGCGGTCGCAGTTCGAAGACAAAGAAGAGGAACTCGGCCGCGCCCTCGAACGGCCGGAGATGGCGGCGATCCTGCGGCGCTGCGGCAGTCCGATGATGGTGGCTGGGCGCCTGGGGCCGCAACGGCACCTGATCGGGCCTGCGCTGTTCCCGATCTACGAATTTGTTTTGAAGATGGTGCTGCTGTGGATTCTGGTTCCCGTGTTCATCTTCATTGTCGGGCCCGCGAACCTGGTCGATGGCGGAGGGAACTGGCCCATGGCCATCCTCAAGACTTTCGGCGACTTGTGGTCCGGCTTATTCATCGCGGCCGGCATCATCACTCTCGTCTTTGCCATTATTGAGCGCACCAGCGCGCACCTGGGAACAGAAATTAAATGGGACCCGCTCAAACTGCCTCCGGTGCGGAAGCAGGACCGCAAACCATCCCGGCTGAAAACGGTCAGCGAATTCGGGTTTGGATGCTTCGGTCTGGTCTGGCTGCTGCTTCTGCCGCACTATCCTTTTCTGATCCTCGGTCCGGCGGCGGCGTTTTTGAAGGCCGGTCCGATGCTGCACAATTTCTACCTGCCGTTTGTTTTGCTCAGCACCGCCGGGCTGCTGCGATCAGGCATCACTCTGGCGCGGCCGCAGTGGACATGGTTTCCCCCTTTGAGCGAGCTAGTGAACTCTACACTTCTGCTGATCGTGCTGCATTCCATGATCCAAGCGCTTACCAGGTCGCCCAGCGCCTACCCGTTCGTGGTGTTACAGGATGCGGTGCGGGATTCGCCAAAATACTTCAAGCTGGTGGCGATTGTGAATGTGTCCATTCTCGCCAGCGTTGCTTTTACGTGGCTGGGAGTGTGCATTGCCGCGATCGTCCAGGTCTGGGCGTTTCTGCGCTATCTGCGGAAGCGGATGTCTGCCCCGCCGCGGATCGCGACCTTAGGATTGCGGTAAAAAAGGCCATCGCTTCACCCTCAGCGCGGCAGCGTTTTCTTGCGATAAGATCAGAGACTATGAAAACGCCGTCTAGCGCGGCCGAGAACGGCGAACACGCCGCGCCGGAGTCTCGCCCGTCCAACTTTATTCGCGACATTATTCTCGACGACCTGAAGACTAATAAGTACGCCGGCCGGGTGCAGACGCGATTTCCTCCCGAACCCAACGGATATCTCCACATCGGCCACGCCAAGGCGATCTGTCTCGACTTCGGCCTGGCCGACGAGTTTGGCGGGCATACGAATCTGCGTTTCGACGACACCAATCCTGCGAAAGAAGAAACCGAGTACGTCGACTCGATCATGGCCGATGTGAAATGGCTCGGCTGTCACTGGGACGGACTCTTCTATGCGTCGGATTATTTCGACCAGCTCTACGCCTGGGCGGTGAAGCTGATTCAGGATGGCAAGGCCTACGTCGACGATCTCTCGGCGGAAGAAATTCGCAAGCACCGCGGTACACTCACCGAGCCGGGGAAGGACAGCCCGTATCGCAACCGTTCGGTGGAAGAGAATCTGAACCTGTTCGAGCGCATGAAGGCCAAGGAATTTCCCGACGGCTCACGCGTGCTGCGCGCCAAGATCGACATGGCCTCGCCGAATTTGAACATGCGCGATCCCGTGATGTACCGCATCCTGCACGCCGAGCATCACCGCACCGGCAACAAGTGGTGCATTTATCCGATGTACGACTACGCGCACGGGCAGTCGGACTCGCTCGAAAGAGTCACACACTCCATGTGCACGCTGGAGTTTGAAGACCATCGCCCGCTCTACAACTGGTTTATCCAGCAGCTGGGAATTTTTCCCTCGCAGCAGATCGAGTTCGACCGGCTCAACCTGACCCACACGCTGCTCAGCAAGCGAAAGTTGCTGCAACTGGTGCAGGAGGGCCGGGTGCGCGGCTGGGACGATCCCCGCATGCCGACGCTGAGCGGCCTGCGGCGCCGGGGCTATACGCCGGAGGCGATCCGCAATTTTGTTGCGTCGATTGGAGTCTCGAAGACGACGGGCTCAATCGAACTCGCTATGCTCGAACACTTTGTCCGCGAGGACTTGAACAAGCGCGCGCCGCGGGTGATGGCTGTGCTGCGTCCGCTGAAAGTCGTGATCGACAACTATCCTGAGGGCCAGGCCGAAGAAATGGACGCGGTCAACAATCCGGAAGACGAGAGCGCCGGCTCGCGCAAAGTCCCGTTCTCGCGTGTGCTTTATATCGAGCAGGATGACTTCCGCGAAGTTCCGCCGCCGAAATATTTCCGCCTCACGCCGGGGCGCGAGGTGCGCCTGCGCTACGGCTACTTCGTCACCTGTACGAACGTCGTGAAGGACGAAAAAGGCGATGTCGTCGAAGTGCACTGCAGCTACGATCCGGCGAGCAAGGGCGGGAACTCTCCCGACGGGCGGAAGGTGAAGGCGACCATCCACTGGGTTTCGGCTGCGCACGCGGTCGACGCCGAAGTACGCATCTACGAGAATTTGTTCCTCAAGGAAAATCCCAACGACGTCGAAGAGGGGCAGGATGTGCTCGACAATCTCAATCCGAATTCGCTGGAGATCATCGCCGACGCCAAGGTCGAGCCCTCACTGGCGAACGCCGTGGCCGGCACGCGCTATCAATTCGAACGCCTGGGATATTTCAGCGTCGATCCCGACTCAAAACCGGGGAGGCCGGTGTTCAACCGGACCGTCGCGCTGAAGGACGCGTGGGCGAGGGTGGAAAAGAAGCAAGGCGGGAAGAGCTAGAGAGAAACTCTTCAACGGCCCAGACTAATTGCTATGTTAGAAAGCTGCCGGGCCCTGGCAAACAAATATTCTCGCCTGCTCTTCAAGTAGTACAATTTGCCGCGCGATCCACGCGTGACATCCACATGCACTCAACGACTCTTCTCGCGTTTTTCGAGTTCTCCCGCACAGCGGTCTCCATGTCCGGCGCAGCCATTCTGCTTTTTCTGATTGCGCTGTGGGCTGCGAAGACCGATATCGCGCAGGCCCGCGGGCTCGACAAGGTCGTCGTGTTGAGCAATTTGTGTTTCGCGCTGCCCTTGGCGGTCTTCGGCGCCGAGCATCTCTCGGCCGCTAACGGCATCGCGCAAGGCGTGCCTTCGTTTGTTCCGTGGCATTTGTTCTGGGCATATTTCGTCGGGTTTGCGTTGCTGGCTGCGTCGTTGAGCATCGCCACAAAAGTTCAGGTGCGCTGGTCCGGCCTGCTGTTCGGGATCATGATGTTTCTTTTTGTAGCGATGATGGACATCCCGGGTGCTCTCGCCAACCGCGGCAACCGGTTTGGATGGACGCTGCTCCTCCGCGAACTGGCATTCGGGGGCGGAGGCTGGCTGCTCGCGGCTACGGCTATGCGCGAGAAAAGCGGCGGGCCCGGCCGCGGGCAAGCTGCAAGCGCGCTCATCACCGTGGGCCGCGTGTTGGTCGGGATGGCCTGCGTATTTTATGGCGCGGAGACTTTTCTGCACCCGCTGGGAATGCCCGGCGTCCCGCTCGAAAAATTGATGTCCGAGTGGATTCCTTTGCGTCACCTCATCGGCTATCTGACGGGCGCAATTCTTGTGGTCGCCGGGGCAGGCATTCTGCTGAACGTGAAGACGCGGATGGCGGCTACGTATCTCGGAACCTGGATTGTGCTGCTGGTCGTGCTCGTTTACGGGCCGATCCTGATCGCGTCGCTGGCCGACCCGAGCACCGCTGTCAAAGTTGAGGGGCTCAACTACTTTTTCGATACGCTGCTGTTTGGCGGAACGATTCTCGCGCTCGCTAGCGCGACCCCGCACACGGATTAAAGAGCCACCGCCGCAATTCTCGGCGTCCCGCATATTATCCAACTGGTTCGCTCGCGGTGCAGCCCGGGTCGCGCTGGGAGACGGAAGGGTCCCGCCTTAGTGAATCGTAACTTATTGTGCTGCATATGGTTATCGAGTTTTTGTCGCAAGGCCTACGGCTGCTTGATCAGCCTGTCGCGCTACGGACTGTGGCTGTTTTACCACAGCCAGTTTTCTTAACATAAGCGTAATCTAAGCCATTCACTGAACTTAGCCTCATTCATTCTTGACCCACGAGCAGACAATCCGCTCCGCGGTGGAATGCAGTGGCGTCGGCTTGCACAGCGGCGCGCCTGTTTCCATCCGCATCCTGCCGGCGCCGTCGGGCACGGGCATCGTCTTTCGCCGCACCGATCTGGACGGATTCGAGATCGAGGCCATCAGCCGCAACGTTGCCCGCGTCAGTTACGCCACCAGCCTGATGAAAAAGGGCGTGCTCATTTCCACCACCGAGCACGTGCTCTCGGCCTTCATCGGCATGGGCATTGATAATGCGATCGTCGAACTCGACAACCTCGAATTGCCCATCCTTGACGGCAGCGCCCGGCCCTTTGTGGAGATGATTCGCAAGGTGGGCATCCGCAAGCAGCGACGCGCCCGCAAGTATCTGAAGATTTGCCGCGAAGTTGAGATGCGCGAGGGCAACAAGTTCATCGCAGTCTATCCCGCGGATACTTATTCAGTTTCCTACTCCATCAACTTTCCGCATCCCCTCATTGGCAAAGAAACTTTTCAGGTCGAACTCACCAACGGAAGTTATTTGAAGCACATCGCAGGCGCGCGCACCTTCGGTTCGCGGCAGGACGAGCAGGCCATGCGCGATATGGGATTGATTCGCGGCGCGTCCCGCGAGAACTGCATCGTGCTCACACGCGATGGCGTGGAGAACGGTCCGCTGCGTTTTCCTGACGAGTTCGTCCGCCACAAAGTGCTCGACCTGGTGGGCGATCTGGCGCTCTTAGGAAAGCAGATTCTGGGAAACGTCGTCGCCGACCGCGCCGGTCACGCCATGCATACCGCGCTGGTGTCGCGCATTCTGCGCGACAAGACGCTGTGGGAGGAAGTAACCTTCCCCGGCGAAGACCGCGCCAGCGCAGTCGCCCCCAGCGCCGAAGCCGCCGCCGGATCTTCTCTCTAAATTCTAAAATAGGATTGTCATTCCGACCGGAGCCGGAGCGTCAAGCGACGGCGGAGTGGAGGAACCTGCTTTTTGTTCGGGCCGGTGGAAACGGGCTTACTCCCCGGGTTCGCAGGGCATCGCGCTCGGATCATGCAGGTCGTGCGGTTGCTCCCGCAACAGCCGTTGCAGCTCCGCTCGGGTCTCAGCAATCACTGCCGCCGCAAACCGCCGGGCGGATTCCTGCCGCTCCTTCGATAGCTCCTTCACCCGCATATTGAGCAAAGGGATGTCCTGCTCAAACCAGCGCAGCGTCTTTTGTACTTTGGCAATACGGAAATCGTTGGTCAACATTCTGCCTCCCCAGGGATCGTCCTCGAGTGATCTCCCAGATTGCCACGGCTACGGCCACGCGCAAGTCTAGAGAGAGATGCCCCTGACTGATGAATGTGTGATGGGGCGAGCGCTAATGCGAGGTTTCGGAATCCGCAGACGCCAGCCGCTCTTTGGTTCCGGGAAATTCCTGCTCGATTTGGTCGTCGAGCCACTGTTCGAGTTCCTGCTTGGAAGTCTTCGACAGGTCGTGAAACCGGAATCCGGCGAGGCCTTTCACATCGACCCAGGCGACCTCGGCTTCCACATCCACGTGGATGTTTGTGTTCGGCAGTGTGAACTTCAAATGCGGCGCCGCGCCTTTCGGCGGAGCCTCCCGCAACTGGACCGCCAGGCCGCCTTCGCTGATGTTGGTGCTGGTGGCGTTCAGAGTTTTTCCTTCGTACACCACCTTGACCAGCATCTTCACCGGCTGGCGGAAATATCGGCGTCGTTCCTTGATCATGAAATTCAGCGCCGCATGAAAGCAGCGGGCGGCGTTCAGCATGCTGATCGGCTTTTGCAGCACGAAGTTGGCGCCCATGCCGAAAGCATCCTGCGTGGTCGTCCGCTTTCCGTTGAGGATGGCGAAGGCAACCGAGTTCTTGTTGCTGGGCGTGCTCCGCAGACCCTGCAGGACCGCCAGACCGCCGCTGAGATCGTCGCAATCCACAATGACTGCGTCGAACTTGTCGGTGATCAGAATGTCGGCGCCGGCTCGCGCCTCATGGCAGATCTCCACATCAATCGACAATTGCTCGAGCGTCGGCCGGATCACACGCACTAATTCCGGGTCCTTGCTCAGGATCAGCGAGTCCAACGTCATAGCGCAATTCTAGGGTGCGGGCGAGAGGCACGATAGTGACCAAGGTCATGGACCCTTCGTTGCGGATTTACCGGCTTGCCATGCCCTCATGACCTGGCAACTCCAAAACCGCCCAGCATTGTGCGGCACAATTTCGCAGCCGTAGAATGCATTCGCCAATGACCAACATCGTCTACCTTTCGCTCGGATCGAACCTCGGAGATCGCGAAGCCCAACTGCGCGCAGCCCTCGTCTGTCTGCAAAGGGAAGGTCGTGTTGTGGCGGTCTCGTCCTTCTACGAGACCGAACCCGTGGAATTCATTGATCAGGCATGGTTTTTGAACTGCGCCGTGGCTCTCGAAACCACAGACACTCCCGCGCAACTGATGGCGGCGATTCTCCAGATCGAGCAGCAGATGGGCCGCCGGCGCATTCAGCGAAAAGGCCCGCGCACTATCGACATAGATATCCTTTTGTTCGATGGCGAAGTCCTCGACTCGCCCGCTCTAACCATTCCCCATCCCGCGATGCACCAGCGCCGTTTCGTGCTGCAGCCCCTGGCTGAGATCGCGCCCGCACTGCGGCATCCGGTGCTGAAAGAGACGATGCAGGAACTGCTCGATGAGCTTCCCGCAGGCCAGACCGTGCGGAAATATCAAACCAGTTAGCCACGGATCAACACGGATTTACACGGATCAAGAAGAAGAATTCATATCCGTGGGAATCCGTGAAAATCCGTGGCTAACGACCTACGGCAGGATGATACGGCTCGCAGCTTCCTGGGGCGCAACCAGCGCCGCTTCCTTCTCGGGAAACTGGGCAAAGAGAAATTCCACCAGCGCCCGCGACTTCGGACGCCCCGAGGTCCGTCCGTGCGCCAGCCGCACCAGAAAAACCAGGGCCTTCAACACATCGGAATCCCGCAGGCTAACGAAGCCCGTGTGTTTCAGCTCAGCCTCACGATATTCCTTCACCATGGTCTCGAGTTCGCCCGCCACTCGCCGCTGCGCATCGCTGGTGATCGGTGGCTCGTAGTGCAGCCCGGAGTTCACCAGCCGCTCGTAGGTTTTCGTCAGCATCGTAAGCGCGGAGATCAAATCCTGATCGTGCAGACTTCGGTCGGCTCGGGCCGCTTTGGCCAGCGCGTACGTTAGTCCCATGAGGAGATGTTCTTTCTCGTACATGAACTGGTCGGAAACCTCGATTTGGAGAAACAATCCGGCCCGGTCGACCAGCTCGGCTGAGCGCGGCTTTTCGTGCTCGCGCGCCTGCAGCAGATACGTGCAATCACTCGGACAATCCAGCGTCACTTCGCGCTGTTCGCCGCAGCACTGCGGGCAAATACGCCCGTGAACAGCGGGGCAAAAGCGTTTTTCCTTACGGACTTCACAAATCGCGCAACTCAATCCCGGACTCCTCGAAACATGATGGCTTCTCGCAGGTTACCACGTTGGTACGCATGAGAGGCCTGTTCCGGCATCGGGATGCTCGGCAAGCCCTGTAAACATGGCCTCTCCCGCGTTCCAGAATTAGAAAACCCTAGTAAAATAAGGTGTTTTCCACAGCCCAATGGGTATAAGATAGGCCCCGCTAGCATTAAACCGATTTTTTTAGGAGGAAATACATGGCATCAGGTTTGACCAAAACACAGCTGATCCGGCATCTCGCCGAGAAAACCGAACTCCCCAACAAGACCGCGGCCGCATTTCTGGAGCACCTGGCCGACACCGCGATCAAAGAGACCAAGAAGAACGGCATCTTCGTTGTGCCCGGCCTCGGCCGTCTGGTGAAGGCGCACCGCAAGGCCCGCGTGGGACGCAACCCGCAGACCGGCGAACCCATCCAGATCAAGGCTAAGACCGTCGTGAAGTTCCGCGTCGCCAAAGCCGCGAAAGACGCGATCGCCCCCAAGAAGCCGTAGTTCTTTTTGAAATCAGTTCAAAGGCCGGCCAAGAGCTGGCCTTTGATTTTTGTAGCGCCGCCGTCTCGGCGGCTGTCGGGCGGGCGTCCGTTCGGCAGGCTCAGGGCAAGCTCTCGCCCGCCCCGCCGAGCGAGCATACTGTGTGGAGTTTTTTGTAGAATCGCGCGCAGAAAAGATCAGAACCGAATGCTCAACTGGATCGTCATCGGAATCGGCGACATCGCCACCCGCCGCGTCATCCCCGCGATCCAATCCGAGAAGCGCAGCCAACTTTACGGCCTCGTCACCCGCGATCCCGCGAAAGCGGCTCCCTACGGCGCGCGCGTGTGGGCAACCCTCGACGAGGCTCTCACCGACAACAAGGTTCACGCAGTCTACGTCGGCACGCCCGTCTTTCTGCATGCACCTCAAACGATTCAAGCGCTCCGTGCCGGCAAGCACGTCCTCTGCGAAAAGCCGATGGCGATGAATGAGGCAGAGGCCCGGGGCATGGTGCAAGCGGCTGAACAAACTGGAAGAACTTTAGGTGTCGCCTACTATCGCCGCACTTACCCCAAGGTGCAGCGCGCGAAGCAGCTCCTTTCAGCGGGCGCCATCGGAAAGCCCGTGGTCGCCGAACTCACGTCGCACATGTGGTTTGACGGCACTGGCAGTCGCAGTTGGCTGGTCGATCCCGCTAAGGCCGGAGGCGGACCGCTCTACGACATCGCCTCGCACCGCATCGACGTGCTGAATTTTCTGTTCGGCCAGCCGCAGCGCGTCAACGCACAACTCTCGAACGTCGTGCATCACTACGCGGTCGAAGACAACGCCACCGTGATGATCGAATACTCCGGTGGAGTCCGTGGCATCGTCGACGTTCGCTGGCACTCAAAAGTGGCTCGCGACGAATGCCGCATCCGCAGCACCGAGGGTGAGATGGAATTGTCTCCACTGAACGGGCCCGATCTCGTGTATCCCGGCGGCCGCGAGACTCTCCCGCCCCACGCCAACCTGCACTACCCCATGCTGGAAAACTTCGTCGACGCCGTCGAAGGCGAAGCCCCGCTACTGTCGAGCGGAGCCTCCGCCTACTGGACCGACTGGGTTACCGAGCGGGCGCGGGACGCTGGCGGCAAAAAAGCTTAACCACAGAGGACACAGGGGAAACACAGTGGAAACCCTGTGTTTCCTCTGTGTCCTCTGTGGTTCAGTTTTTGCTACTTTCCGAACTCGTTCTTCACCACTTCTCCGCCCTTCATCACAAACTTCACGTGCTCAAGAGTGGTCACGTCCTTGACCGGATCCCCATCCACCGCGACCAGGTCCGCCCAAACCCCCGGCTCCAGGCTGCCGACCTTGCCCGACCACCCGAGAAGATCCGCGGCGTTCAACGTCGCGGCCTGAATCGCCTGCAGCGGCGTCAGCCCAAGCTTCACCATCACGGCAAATTCGTGGGCGTTGAGTCCGTGCGGATACACCGCGGCATCCGTGCCGAAAGCAACTTTCACTCCGCTGGCAAACGCATGCGCGATGTTCTTACGCGCAATCGGCATGACCGCCTTGGCTTTGGCCAGATAGAAATCGGGCACATGATTTCGTTCGGCATTTTCCAGGAACCAATCGCCGAGGTAAAGCGTCGGCACAAGATAAGTGCCGTTCTTTTTCATCTCCGCGATCCCCGCGTCGTCAATGTAGGATCCGTGTTCGATGGAATCGACTCCCGCCTCTGACGCCCACAGAATGCCTTGCGCTCCATGCGCGTGGGCGGCAACTTTTCGTCCCAGGCGGTGGGCATCGGCAACGATGGCCTTCATTTCCTCCAAGGTGTACTGCGAAGCCTGCGGATCGTCGCCCTTGGAAAGCACTCCGCCAGTGGCGCAGATTTTTATCAAATCAGAACCGTACTTGATGTTCTCGCGCACCTTGTGCTGCACCGCCGCGATGCCGTCCGCCACGCCGTCGCCGACCGCGTGATACTCATACGGCAGCAGGTTATTGTCGCAGTGTCCGCCGGTGATGCCGAGGGCCGGGCCGCTCACTAGCATCCGCGGGCCCGCGACATCGCCGGCATTGATCGCATCGCGCAGCGCAACATCGCTGTAGCCGCTCGCTCCCACATTGCGCACCGTCGTAAATCCCGCCAGCAGCGTGAGCCGCGCATTCTTGGCGCCGATCAGTGTCCCGCGCGCGACTGAGATTCCCAGTTCCTCGTAACCGAACTTCGGGTCCATGGTCAAGTGGGTGTGTGCGTCAATCAAGCCTGGCAGCACCGTGGAATTCGGCAGGTCGATGCGCACGGCATCCGCGGGAATCTTCGCCTCCGCCGCCGCGCCCGTGCTCACGATCCGTCCGTCTTCGATAACCAGCATCTGGTCAGCCAGCAGCTTGCCCGTCTTCACGTCGAGCACATGCCCGGCATGGACCACCACGTGCCGCGGCGTCTGGGCAGTCCCCGCGACTGTCAGAAACGATAACGCAACCGCAACCGCGCCGATCCTCGTGATGCTCATGCTGATGTTCATGTATGACGTTCCCTTTCCCGGTTGTTTGAACAGATGTTTTGCTTGGCAACAGCGACTACCCGCGAGCCGCCGGTTTCCGCCGTCCGTCAAGACCCCAGACTCGCCCGGCGTCCGCCGCGAAGAAGATGATAAATAGCAGCAGTAACGGCAGGTGATCAAGTTCCGCGCCGAAATAGCGCCAGACCGGCGCTCCGTGACCCGGCGCCCACCACGTGGACAGAAGCATATTTACCAGAAACAATATGCCTAGAATCGAAGCGGGCCGCACCCAAAATCCGATCAACAGCGAAATGCCGATCAGCAATTCGACCACCCCAACCGCATACCCGAAAAACACAGCGTGCGGCAGAACCAACTCCGCCAGAACCGGACGATAGAAGCTGACCACACTGTTCGCAATGAAATCCTGCAGGTAGGTTTGAAAGCCGCCGTGGGCAAAGCCCGGCCCCGCCACTTTATATTCGCCGAATAGAAGAAAGAACACGGATGTGGCGATGCGCACGCCAGCAATTGTCCGGGACAGGGCGGGGGATGTGTCCATCAGAAGAGGAATAAGCCTGAAAGCGTAATGTCCCTAGCCCCCGGGCCCGTCATTGGAGACATACTGTTCGAGCGATTCCAGTTCGCGGCTCAGGTCGTCGACGCGCCACTCCAGCAGATTTCTGATGGATAGAATCCCCAGCAGCTTGCCGTTGTCATCGGCCACCGGCAGATGGCGGAAGTGCCGCTCCAGCATGATGCTCAGAGCTTCGCCCGCGCCCGTGCCCCGCGTAGCCATCTCGACCGGCGTGGTCATCAGTTCGCGCACCGACGTCGTCCTCGGATCCACATGGCTGAGCGCCATTTTTCGCAGCACGTCGCGCTCCGTAAAAATCCCTGCCACGCGGTACTCGTTGTCGACCACTGCGACGGCTCCGACATGATGGTCGAGCATCTTATGAATAGCGTCGGCGACGGTGGCTTCCAGTCCTACCGCGGCAATCTCACGGTCACAAAGATCGAGCACGCTCATAAATACCTCCATCGGTCTTCGGTCAGAGGGCAGAGGTCGATACGACCTGGAGTCGAATTTGACCGAATCAAACGGGATTGACGCATTATGCTCGCGGCAAAGCCGATGTCAAGGGAATTTGCAACAAAATATCCCGATAGTCCGCGTTTTGGATGTTGATCAGTCCAAATACCTACTTTGCGCGAAACACCTTTCCGTCCTTCATCACAAAGTAGACGTTCTCCAACAGCTTGATATCGCGCAGTGGGTCGCCGGTTACCGCGACGATGTCGGCCAACGCGCCCGGAGCAACCACGCCGACCTGCCCTTCCATATCGAGCATCACCGCCGCGCGCGAAGTCGCGCTCAGAATGGCGTCCATCGGCTGCATGCCGAATTCCACCATGCGCGAGAATTCCTGTGCGATCGGCTCCGTCCAGGGGATTCCGCCCATATCAGTGCCAAATACAATCTTCACCCCTGCCTTCAGCGCCTTTTTGAACGACACCTCGTGCGCCGAGGCTCGCAACCGGTCGCGTTGCCCGCCGGGCGTGTCCGCCGCAGCCCAGTCGGTGTAGTAGACGCTGAGCGTGGGCACATACCACGTGCCCTGCTTCAGCATCTGCGCGATTGCGGCATCGTCGAGATCGAGGCCGTGCTCGATGGAATCACATCCGCCGTCGAGCGCGCGGTGCAAGCCGATTCCGCCGTACACGTGACACGCCACCTTCTTGCCCCAACCGTGGGTTTCGTCCACTATCGCCCGCAGTTCCTCGACCGTAAGCGTCGGTTGCGAGACCAACTCCCCATTTTTTCCCACCCACGAACGATGCGTCATATACACCTTGATCCAATCGGCGCCGTGGTCGAGCTGTTCGCGCGCGGCCTTGCGAGCCTCCACCGGGCCGTCGACGATCTGCGCGCCCTTCGGCATCTCCAATTCGGGCGCGTATCCTTCCAGCGGATATCCTCCCGTGGTCGAGATGGCGCGCGTCACCACCAGTAGCCGCGGCCCCGGAATATAGCCGGCCTCAATTGCCTGCTTGATGCCGACATCGCCGTAGCCCGCACCCTCGGTTTCTACATCGCGCAAGGTGGTGAAACCCTGCTCCAGCGCCCGCCGCGCCGCGACCGTGGCTCGCGCCGCCCGCATCGCCAAAGGCGCCGTCAGAATGTTGGCGTCGTATCCGCCCTGGGCCGGATCTTCTCCCTGCAGAAAGATGTGCGTGTGCGAATCGATCAGCCCCGGCAGTACGGTTTCCTTCGAAAGGTCGATCACCGCCGCTCCGGCCGGAACGTTAGCATTCGCCGCGTCAGAGACGCTCTCGATGCGGTTGCCTCGTATGACGATCACCTGGTCGCGCCGCGGCTTGTCAGACTTTCCGTCGATGAGTGTGCCGGCACGAATGACCGTAACCTGCGCCGATGACGAACCGGTCAGTTGCGCGCTGGCGTACATGGTGAATGTTAGAGACAGGATCAAGAGCAGGCGCTTCATGCATTCTCCTCCATAGTGTTTGCGGAAATTCCTGTCCGCTAAAACTAAAATGTGATTTGGCCGGAAGGATTCTATACCCTTACGCAATCGCCTGCCTCGATACGTCGGGGCAGATACTGGACCGAGGAGGATCAGCCTTGCAGATTCGGGTTGCGGAAGTCCGGGATGAGGAGGCCATCGTCTCCGTGATCAACGCTGCGTTTCGGCGCGCTGAGAACTTCCTCATCGACAGCGATCGTGTCGACCTCGAGGCCCTGCGGGAATTGTGGTGCAAGGGCAAGTTCCTAGTCACCGATGACAACGGATCTCTTGAAGGCTGCGTCTACGTAGAACTGAGGGGTGATCGGTCGTACCTGGGTCTGCTGGCGGTCGATCCTCGGCTTCAAAGGGTCGGCCTTGGCTCTACACTGATGATGGCCGCCGAGGACTATTGCGCCAAGGCGGGCAGCCGCTTTATGGACTTGCAGATTGTGAATCTGCGGCAGGAAAACCATGCCTTCTACCGCCGACGCGGATACGTCGAAACCGGTACTGCTCCCTTCCCGCCTGACTTGAACCCGAAGCTGCCTTGTCATTTCGTGACGATGTCGAAGCCGCTGACCTGAACGCTATCTTCAATTTCGCGGCAACACCGCGTCTGCTTCAATCTCCACCAGAATCTCGGGTGAGATCAGCGCGCTCACCTGAACCATCGCCGTTGCCGGACGGATGTCGCGAAAGACTTCCCCGTGCGCTCTGCCGATCTTTTCCCACTCCGCGATGTTCATGACGTACATGCGCGTACGCACCACATCTTTCAAACTCGCACCCGCCTTCCGCAATGCGATCTCGATGTTCTTCAACGTCTGCACCGCCTGCGCATACACGTCTCCCACGCCGACAATCTTCCCGTCCGGCCCCGTGGCTGTTGTCCCCGAAACGTGCACATACGAGCCTACTTTGACCGCACGAGAGTAACCTACGATCGGTTCCCACGCGGTGCCACTCGAAATGTTCTGCCGCTCCCCACTCTGACGATTCATGTAATTCCTCCGGTCCGCCGCTCATTCTACAAGGCGAATCAAGAAGATTACTCCGCGAAATTGGCAGCCACCTTCGCCGACTGCCAGCAAATACAGCTAATTCCCCCCACGTTTGATAGCAAACCGCCCCAGTTCTAACGGATTCCGCGCACAACACGCTCGCAACCCGCCCGCTTCTAACTCATTAGTAAAACGAATCATGCGAATAAACAAAAGTCACTTGCGTTGCCCTATGAACTACGGTATCAACACAGCATGTGGCTGAAACTCCGTGCCAATCGCGGAGTTCAGGGGGATCAAAATGATTCCGGAATCGCATCCGTTGCAGCAGTTGTTTCAGGACTTAGTAGGACGGCACTACGCCTCGGAAATCGGCATTCGCGATCCGCAGATCGTGGCCTATGTCTCGCATCTGCTGGCGGAGTTCTGCGAAGCCGATCAGTTCTACAAAATTCACGACGCATCCGATCGTCCACTGGCCGACGTCGGCGAGATGCTGCTGGAATCGGATCCAGTCTACGGCCCCGCTCCGTCGTTTGACCGCGAGCGCCAGGTGCGCAAACACATCGGCGACTACACTCTGTTCCTCGCGGGAATGTTTCCCGAAAGTATCAATCACTTCCGGCTGCGCCGCCAGCGTCTGGAGAATTTTGTCGAGTGGGTCAAGGCCGGCAAGGAAAGCTATTACATCGTTTCCAAGTTTGAGCACTTTGAATACGCCAAAGTTGCGCCCTTGTTCGCCACTCTTTCGAAGAATTTCGAAGAGTGCGTCTACGGCCTGAACATGGTGAAGAACGATCTGGAAGAAATGCAGCACCCCATCGTTCGACGGCCGAACGAGTTAATCATGTAGCTTTTCTCCGCGTACTCAGCGACTTTTCTCCGCGCACTCAGCGGTTAAAAGCTTTTCGCGCCCTCACACTCGCAGATCCCCCGCGCCGCCCAAGCGGTAAAAACTCAGCGCCGCGCTGCCCTGCGCCAGATGCCGAAACCTCCGCAGCGGCCCAAACTCCTCGCCCGGATCGAATTTCTTCTCGTGCTCGGCAATCACGACCGACATCGCCCACACCAGCGACGAATCCGCCAGCGCTCGCAGCGTCTTCATATAAGCGTCCTGCATACTGTACGGCGGATCGATGAACACCACGTCGGCCGCCACATGCTGCCGCTCCATCCGCCAGAAGGCGCGCGGCAAGTCCTCCTGCAGAATCTTGAAGCCCGCGCTAATACCCAGCCCTTCCAGATTGCCGCGGATCGCGTCCGCCGCGGCCGCCGAGTGTTCCACGAAATATACTTCTTTGGCCCCGCGACTCAGGGCCTCGATGCCCACCGCGCCCGTTCCCGCAAACAGATCGAGCCACACGCTGCCTTCGAGCGCCGCTGGATTCCCCGCCGTCAGCACATTGAACAGCGTCTCCCGCAGCCGGTCCGACGTCGGACGCACGTCCATCCCCTTCAGCGACCGCAGCGGCCGGCTTCGATATTTCCCCGCAATTACGCGCATGGCTCTGTACTCTTGGTGCCTGTACTTTCGGGTCCCGCACTCAACTATATCCATCCATGTAGAATAAAAGTAGCGAAGCCATTATGCGAAGCTGGTCCATCCCGGCAGGCCGCCTGTTCGGCGTCGATGTCCGCATTCACCTCACGTTCCTCATCCTGCCTATGTTCGTTTTCTATATGGATTATGGGGCTCACCCGGGCAACGTCACCGGACCTCGCGACCTGGCACTCGTTGCCATCCTTCTGGCTTGCGTCGGCGCGCATGAATGCGCCCACATGCTGGCCGCCCGCCGCGTCGGGTTGATTCCGAAGGCTGTCATCCTTCTGCCCCTCACGGGCGTCGCACTGTATGACGAATCGCACATCGTGAAGCCGCAACCCGCGGCGCAGCTGTGGCGGCGCGAGGTACGCCTCGCACTGGTCGGACCGCTGGCGAGCTTCGCGCTGGCCTGTCTTACCGCCAGCGTTGTAACTGCCTCCGGGCGCGGGATCGATTTGTGGAAGTGGCCATTCCTGCAAGCCACCAACCTGCCGAAAAGCCTGGTGGGGGCGAATCTTTGGCTGGCGGTTCTGAATCTTCTGCCCGCCTATCCTCTGGATGGGGGGCGCGTACTGCGGGCATTCTTTTCCCGCACTCTCGACGCTTCCGTCGCCACACGGCGCGCCGTTTCCATCAGCAACGCCATTGCCATGGTCCTGATGCTAGCTGGCCTGTTCAGCAACAACTGGCTCACCATGGTCGGCGTGATCGTTTTCTCCGCCGCTCAGTTGGAAGAGCGCGCCCTGGTGTTCCAATCCGTCCTCGACAGCGTTCGCCTCGAAGAAGTCATGCTCACCGACTTCGCCACGCTCTCCCCCGCCGACACGCTCGAAGACGCGCTGGAGAAAGCTGTCCACTCCCTGCAGGATGATTTCCCCGTGGTCCGCGGCAGCGACATGGTCGGAGTCATTTCGAAGCAGCGCATTCTCGATGCCCTGCGCGCCGAAGGAAACGGCTACGTGCAGGCTGTGATGAACAAGATTTTCGAAGTCTCCCTGCGCCAGGACTCGCTCGGCTCCGCCTTCCGCAAACTCACCGCCCGCAATTCCAGCATCATCCCCGTCGTCGAAGACCAGCGGCTGATCGGCATCGTCACCCTGCAGAACCTGATGCACTCCATGTCCCTGCTGGCCGAAACCCGCAAACTGCAGCGCGAAGAATCGGAATCTTAAAATCGTATCTTGGGATTTGTTATGAAAGGGTGCGGCTTCGAGCCGTACCGCAATCGTTCCGAAAGAATGCCGGCTTCAGCCGCAGCGTGCGTCTCTGTGCGTGTGCCTGAAAGGTGAAATTCACGAGCGTGACGATTCCACGAGCGTAACGATTCAAGGAGTTAGGACCTTAGCGGCCTGAAAAACCTGAAATCCGAACGGCGCAAAAGCTGAAATTTCTCCCGAGTTCTGCCCCTATATCGACAGTTGAAACGTTGCCGATTGTCCCGCTGCAACGGTTGCAGCAGTGGGAGTAACGGATGCGCTGAAATCCGTGACCTCTAGCGTCGCATTGACCGAATGCGTGAGGGGAGAACTCGTACCGGTGATCGTGAAGGGGTAGTTTCCTGCAGGGACCGACTGCGTAATTACGCCGAAGGTATAGCTGGTTCCACTCGGAGAAGGCAGACTGTAGAAGTCAGTCGAGGGACAAGATGCCCCCTGTGGGAGCCCGGTGCAACTCAGGTTCACGACCTGCTGGTCGTAGTCGAAAATGGAAATGAGTGTGATCGTGTAGCTTGCGTACCCGGTCGATTGGGCCTGCTGCATGGGAGAAGCGAGACTCATCGCAAAATCTCCGATGTTTAACGTGAAGGGGAGATCCTGGGTAATCATGCCGTCAGTTACTTCCACCATCCCGGAGTACGCACCTGGCACGGTTCGGGCCGGCACCGAAAGTACCCAGCTTGCGTCCGCAATCTCCGCAGCGCGTAGGGGAAGGGTCGCTGGGGTGAACTGGCACGACACTTGCGCTGGGAGAACCAGGCACCGCATGGTTACCGTTGTCGCGTATCCATTTACGGAGGAGCGGCGCGCCGCGATATGCATGGTGCTCCCCTACGGGAAATACATAGACTGGAAGCCTCCCGTCCGAGTCGGAGGAACGAACCACCTCGGTTGAGAACATCGTTTGGACAGTTACAGGTTCGTCGGTGCCGTCGGATTTGCGCGTCAAGGCAGAGCGAACGAGCACGGGATGTCGAGTGGTCCCGCGGTCTGATTCGTGATTCCGTTCACCCGAAGCTTGCAGAAAAGACGCAAGACGAAAAGGAAACTCAGCGAGCGTCAACCCTGCGCCAGCAGCGAGTAAATCTTTGCGATTCATGGGTGTCCCCCGATTACACTCAGAATGCTCTCAATTAAAGCTCCGACCGCTGCGGAATGGCTGCTCGACTCGCTGCTGCGATGAGCGGCGGACAACGCGGTATGAGATCGAGCCTCGGCCAGAGCGTAGGATACATGCACGCAAAACGCGCCCCGAGCCGCAGCACAAAAAAGGCCTTGGCCTCCACGAAACCCGAGCCGTGCACGACGCTCGCTTTCCCATCGATCACCGGGTGGCCGAAATCCCTTTGCTGTACGAGTATCGCCTGCACCAGAGGATCACTGTCGAGCCCGGTGCACTTCCCTGTGACCGACACATTCTTATAAATCGATTTGTGCTGCGGGGAGGTCTCGAAATAGTCCGCCGCGAGCCCGTAGTACCACTGAAAAAAGGACACATCTTCTGGCACACTGTTTTGTGCGTGTTTTCCGACTGAACAGTCGGTTACCCACAGGAGTTTGTGTATCGAGCCCCGTGAATGAATGTACGGTCGCATGATCCCTCCCCAAGATCCAGAGATTTGCACGGTTCGCGGACGATTCTGACCATTGTCAGCAACGCTCAGAGTCGCGAATTCCGCCGCCCAACGAAGTGTTCTTCCCCAAGTTCCTTCTTTGAAACGCGAGACTATAACGCCGAGGAGTGGTTGCCCGGCAGAAAACTCCCGGCGCCAGTCAGCGACCACTCTCCTTGCAGTGCTTTGGTGAGTCCGGCAATTTCAGCGGACGGTTTCGGCGCAGATGTTAATGACTGTGCGTTTATGTTGACGATAAACATTACGCAATTCAGCACAACGAGCGAAATCAAAGCAGCTTTCTTCATGTGGGCGCCGGGTCGTGAACACTGTCCGTTCTGGAAATAGCTCTGCTCGATCAGCCTCGATCAATTGCAGACAAATTTTCCTTGCGTCAAGCCTACGATCGTTTTCACGGATAAGCCAGGTTGGGAGCGTTCATAGGAGACCGAGAACGCGTCTGTGTTCTCACCCTGCGCACCTAATTGTCCGGTCAATAAAATGACGAGGGTTCCGTCGGCGTTGTAAAAGGCGATTTGCGAGCGGCCGTCGGCGTAGCCTTGGATCTTCTTGAACCCAGAAAGATGCGACGCGTACCATGCTGCCGCGGCGTCCATTTTGATCGCGTTCGCCGGATTCATGACGGTAGACAGAGAATAGAAATTGCCCTGTGTTTTGCTCTTACAAACTTGTCCGTCAGGCATTTTGTCGGGCTCGTTGCCCACATTCTTGAATAGGACGGTGGCGGGAATCAGCGCAAGGCCGGTCAGTGGATCGTTCGTCAGCACTTTTGCCTGGCCTGCAGCGGTCGCCAGGCAGAAAGCAATGACAGCTGCGGTAAGAATAGTGTTTTTCATCGAGCCTCCTCGAGTGTTCGTTTTCTGATTTGCACTTCCAAACTGTTTTTGTATAACGCCAGTCTCGTTCAATGGAACATTTCGACGAAAAAGGTTCGATTTGATGCGGTCACAGAGCATCCGCGATCTTCATGGCCAGCGGCTTCACCTGCTCAACGCCGCAGGGGCAGGTGATGTACATAATTCGAATCAACGTCTTTCCCTTGCGGGCAATCACCACTCCATCCGCCGATACAAACGCCTGGTCGCCAATGCCCGGAAGTCCTTGTTGGGGCCCCAGATTGCCCAATACTTTGGCGTTGAGTCGCATCTGTTCTTCGGCGGCGTGCTGATCGAGGGAGAACGTAAACACCGGCACTTCTCCCGAGTTGTCCTGCTCGGCCGCGGGTCTTTCAGCCTGAAATGCCGTGAACATGCCGCCGGCGATTTTCTCGGCAATCTCCTGCGTCTTTTTGTCCGCGCCATTGTCGGCCACCATCGCTTTCAGGTGCTTTGCCGTCATATCCGCCTGCGTGCCCTTCGCGACGTAACTGCAGCCGTTGTCACCGGGCTCGGTGCGGACGATCTCAACGCCGATCGCCTTACTCACGTCCTCTTTGCTTAAGAAGCGGCAGACATCGCCCAATGACGAGTTAGTCGAACTTGAATCTTTCGATCCGGCCTTAGCTGAGCCCTCTTCGGTATTGCTGCCCGAGCCGGAACCTGATCCGAGAATTTCGTCCGATACCTCGTGATATTTCTGGCTGACTTTATGGGCAACGTAATACACACCAACGGCTCCCGCCGCGCCGCCGACTAAGATGACGCCCAATGCCGCGATGCCGAGCTTGGCGAGGGAACTCATGCCTTGTTTGGCGCTTGCGGGCGTACTGGTTTCTAAAGCAGGACGTGGTGAAGGTGGCTGGGGGACGTTTGGTGGCGATTGCGGCTGCAGGGACGGAACTACACTGCGCGCATCCGCTCCGCATTTCACGCAGAAGGGGCCACCACTCAGGGGCGCTCCGCATTTCACGCAAAAGTTTGGCATTGTTTGTGCTCCTTGGGTATTTGAAGTTGAACCTGCGCCGGGCGCGGGGTACTCAAATGCTGTTGCGCGATGTTCTTCGTTCAAACACACGCAGTCGAACAAATCACTGCTTCTCTTCAATGATCACTGGGCGATCGCCAGGCTTGAGCTTTCCGCAGTCGGATTTGACAAAGTGACTGCTGGACTTGGTGGTCGAGTCGCTCGATTTGCCCTTGTAGACCATCTTCATTGTTGTGGTACCCCGGGTATGTTCTGAATCAACGAGTTCTACTACCTGGTGTACACTCGTCTCAACGTCGGGGCGGCGGCAGGAAAGATCTATCGTCATGCCGTGGCCGGTGATGTTCTGGCCCGCCACCTTACATCCGGGCTGGGTGTTGGCTTTGGCTATCGCCTCGGCGAAGGTTTGTTGGGTGACGCAGTTGAGGAAGCGCACGCTGGGTGTGCCATCATCGTCGTAGACGGTGCTCTCCCAGAGCCCTTCCTTGACGGGCAGACTCTGGCCAAAAGCACAGACGGCGGCGCAAAGAAACAGGGTACCGAGCAGAAAACTCTTCATTTGAGGCGAACCTCCGTTGTATTGAGTTTCGAACGAACATTTCACTTGCCGCCATTTGCCGCGGTGCTGGTCGTATAGCTATGGCTGGGAGTCGTGATCAATTTCGTAAGCGCGTCAAACACCGGCTGGCAGGAGTCCGCCGCGTATGCCGATGAAAGAAGCTTAGCCATCATGAGCGACCAAAAAAGAGAACGAGTGATGAAGCGATTGCCAAACATCGGGAACCTCCTCAGTGAACTATTGGTAGCGATGGGCCGCTTGCCAGCATTTAGAATCCGAAGAACTGTTTTGCTCTCGATCTCGTAGTAGGCTGGCAGCCATGCGCCGGCAATTTTCATTTGGCTGCGAAAGTCGCCACAATGCGCTTGACCTGGTCCTCGGGATAGTCCGGTTTCACGTTGATTTGCGCGGTACAGTGATATCCGTTCCCGGGCACAGAAGCCTGATAAGTGACCAGCGGTTGGTCTCCCGCCGACCGATGCGATTTCATTACGTAGAAGACAAGCTTCGGAGTGTTCTCGATCATTCTTTCTGCCACCATCTTTTGTGTTTCCGCGCTGAAGACTCTTACCTTGCCATCCGATCTCACCGTGAAGACAGACTGGCCCCAGTTTTCTGGCACCGAGATCTGGCAGGAATTGGCTCTGTCTTTCACTACTTTCCAGCCAGGTTGAGCTGAAAGGCTGACTGGCAGGCACAACAGAGTTAAGCCGAAGGTGACGAGACATTTTCTGAAGAACACTTCTTTCTCCTTCCCAATCGCTTGGAGCAGTTTCTCCGATTTTGCTGGGAGATTCTGTCGGGCTTCTTGGTCTACGGTTCAACCTTGTACAGCGTGGCCATGCCCGTCACCATGTGCTCATCGACGTGGCAGTGGTACATCCAGATACCGGGGTTGTCGGGAATCATGTCGGCGGTGATCATCTCCGCCTGCGCGAGGGTGACGACATCCGTGCGGTGTCCTTTGGCGAGGACGACGTTCCCGTGCCAATGGGGCGTGTGGCCCTGAATGATGCCGCCGATTGACATCATGTACCAGCGCACGCGCTCTCCTTTTTTCATCGTCATCATCGGCCCGTCGCCGTACATGTAACCGTTGATGCTGGAGCGGAAGTTCTGAGAGGTAAAGCCGGTTCCGAAGAACGAGAAGACTCCGTCGCTGTCCATAGGCTTGCCTTCATACTTGTTCACGCCCTTGGGATCCGTGGTGAAGGTCTGGATGTTATGGTCGAGGTACCAGCTCGCGTTCTCGTCGAAGATCAGGAAAAGACAGATGAACTCACGGTCCACATCCTTGGGGCGGCCGTTGGGGTCGGCCGTGCCTCGCGCGGCAATGATGATAGGCCCGATCAGGCCGCTGGCTACGTCGCGCTGCTCGTTAACGTGAGAGTGATAGAGCCACACGACTGAGCTGCCATCGGCGGGCCCGGGACCGGCACGTTCGGTGACTTCCCAGTTATAGGTGTGAGTCTCGCCGGGCGGAACAACGCTATTGGCCTTATCGGAGGCGGAGGAACCATCCTGATAGACCGTACCTTCCGAAGCCTTCTCGTAGAACACTCCGTGTGGATGCATGCTGTAAGGCCGCGTGGCATGGTTGCGGAAAACGACGCGGATGGTATCTCCGACCTCCGCGCGCAGCACAGGCCCGAGAATTCCGAGATGTTCCCACTCCGGAGCGCGAGGCTTGAGCTGGGTGAAGGAGGCATCGGAGTACTCACGATAAACCGCCTTTCGATACACCTTGCCGATGCTGTGGGGCCCGCTCTGCATGAAGGTGGCGGCATAGCCGTCGAAATTCATGCCCATCATCTTGTTAACGCCGTCGGGACCGTAGTCCCAGTCCACTTCGTCAGCAGCGACGTAATAGGTACGCGTTTTGCCGGAAGACTGCCCGAAAGCAATGAGTGACAAAAGGACGAACACTGCCGGGAGTTTGAAACAATGTGTCATTTTCTCTCCTCTTCAACGCTGCGAGACCAACCGCAAATCACAGTCTTACGCCCGCTTGCTCCGCGGCGAATTCACCAACGATCGGCAACCTGAAAAGTTTTTGCTGATAAGCCTGAACCATCAGGAAGATCCAGATTCCAAAGCCGGCGAGAGTGAAAATCAGCATCAATGGCAAAGCGATTAAGCCAAAGACTCCGGCTGTCAAAGGTGTCAGCACGGCCGAGACAATCATCCAGACAATCCAGAAGGCGACCCACGCGACATTAAAGAAAATGGACTGGAAAGCGTGAAAGCGAACGAAGGAGTTCGACTTGTACGGGTCAAGGACCAGAAACACGATCCCCGTTACGAAGCCGGCGAGGTAGGTGAGCGCTCCCACGAGATTCGTATCCATCATTTTCGATCCCGTCTCCCCCGGGGGAGATATGACTGCGATCCCAGCCGAACTCTCCATGGCAGAAGCAGAACCAGTGACATCCGGCCTGAGTTCTGTCGGCGACCCACAGGACTGACAGAAGCGAGTGTCAGCGGCTAACGCGGTACCACAGGATTGGCAAGCGCTCATCTCTCCCTCCGCAGGATCAAATTCGGTGCGCAACGACGGGAACTTTGCTTCCGACCGGCGGAATTCGCAAATCAACTGAGCGCAATTTGTGCATTAACTGCTAATTCTTTCTGTTCTAATGATTTAGAGAGCCTGATTAACTCGCTTTAGCCTGTTTTCGTGCTAAACTCGACGCTCAAAACCGCGCTTGGGCGTATGAAGGCCTCTGCTACTGACAATTCTCCCGCCCCGGAAGCAAGCTACAGTTTCGGACTTTATGTGCTTGACCCGGGCGATGGCACACTGACGCGCGATTCGGTACGTGTGCGTGTGCAAGAACAGCCTTTCCAGCTATTGCTGCTACTGGTGGAACGCGCCGGACAGATTGTTTCGCGGGAAGAGATTCGAAATCGACTTTGGCCACAAAATACTTTTGTCGAATTCGACAAAAGCTTGGGAGTGGCCGTACTCAAGGTTCGAGAAGCTCTTGGGGATGATGCTGGCAATCCCAGATTTATCGAGACCATTCCTCGGCGCGGCTACCGGTTCATAGCGCCCGTTAAGGTAGGGGATACCAGCCTGGCAAGCGTTGCGAGCCGGACCCCGGCCGTCCCTGATTCGTGGAAATGGAACAAAAGAGCTACGGTTAGAGCACTGCTTGCAGTCCTCGTAACGGTCGTTGTCGGCGTCGGGCTCTGGCTGTACGGGTCGAGGGCAAAGGTCTCTGAGCACGCCGCCATCGTGATCGGTGATTTTGAAAACAACACAGGCGATCCAGTGTTCGATGGCTCTTTGCGGCGCGCCCTCATCATCCACCTGAGACAGTCCCCCTACCTAAATCTTCTTCCAGATGAGAAATTGAGATCCGCCTTGCAGGCCCTTGGGCGTTCACCCGATGACAGCCTCACTCCGGCGTTGGCCAGTCAGGTTTGTCAGCGCTTGAACGGTGCAGCTTTGATTGTTGGTTCAATCCGAACCACTGGCCGGAATTACACCTTGTCCCTGGATGCCGGACGTTGCAGTGACGGAGCGTCGCTGATACATCAAACATTTTCCGCAGACAATAAAGAACAAGTCCTGCCCCGGCTCAGCTCAGAAGTAGACCATCTCCGCAGGAGATTAGGTGAGTCGCGCGAATCATTGCAGAAATTCGATGTCCCAATGGAACAGGCAACAACGAGTTCCCTTGAGGCCCTAAAGGCCTATCAGCTCGGACTAGAACTGCGTACTCACTCGAAAAACGTTGAAGCACGTGCCGTGCTAAAAACGGCGATTACATTAGATCCTAGTTTTGCCATCGCGTATGCACAGTTGGGATCAGCATACTCGAACTCGGGAGATGCGACCTACGCCAGACAATACTTTCAGAAGGCTTTTGAGCTCAGGGCCCGTGCGACCGAGCCTGAACGTCTTTATATAACGGGACGTTATTTTGACATCGTGACAGGAGAACGAGAGCATGGGTCAGAGACTTACAAGCTCTGGACGGAACTCTACCCAAACGATTGGCTGCCATACAACGCGATCGCGAACAACGCGGTTCTCTTGGGTCGATATGAGACGGCAGTAGATTCTGCGCGCAAAGCCGTGGAGCTTGGGCCTTCCCAGGACTTTGGTTCGTCCAATCTGATTGCCGCTCTAATTGGGCTAAATCACCTAAATGACGCGAAATCGATTTGCGAACAGCTGCTCGCAAAAGGCCGCGACAATAGCTTTATCCATCTTGATCTTTTCGCAATCGCGTCACTGGAAGGCGATCAAGCAGCGATTGATCATCAGCTCGAATGGGCTGGGAAACATCCCGATGACGTAGGAATGATGTTCGCTCGCGGATCGGCTGCCGCATCAGAAGGAAAGATTGAAGCAGCCACGAGACTCTTCGAGCGAACCGCTGAAGTAGACATCAGTAATGGCGACTCGGAAGCAGCTGCCATCGCCCTGGTGGAATCTGCTGAGATGAATTCCGAGATGGGCCGCTCATCGATTGCCAAGCGAGAATCCGAACGCGCCTTGACGCTGGGAAAAAATGAAATGGTTTACGGCCTAGCAGCCATGGTTGCCCTCCGCCAACATGATCTGCACAGCGCGCAGCTCCTGATGGCCGAGATGGATCACGATCACCCTCTCTCCACGTTCAATCTGGGAATTTATTCGCCAATCATCAGCACGTTCGCCGCGATCTCGAAACGAAGCTCACCCTCCGAAGTAAAGAGCCTTATGGAGCCGGCACTTCCGTACGAATCGGGATCGTTAGCAGATATGTTGCCAATCTATGTGCGAGGAGTAGCCTATCTAGCGGTCGATGCGCCGGCTCAAGCAGAAGCAGAGTTTCAAAAAATCAGCACACATCACAGCGTCGATGCGACGACGACTCTGTATCCGCTCTCAGTACTGGGGATCGCCCGTTGCTACAGCCTGCAAGGAAGAAAAGCCCAAAGCAGAGAAGCCTATTTGCACCTGTTCCATCTTTGGAAAGACGCGGACAAGGATTTACCAATTCTGCTCGCAGCGCGAGCGGAATTTCGTGCTCTTGGATCGTAGGCCTCACGATTCTTGGAAACTGCTGCTCATGGCTAAGAGCCGACGCTAGGCGAACATTGGCGCTGGTCACAGAATGGCCACAAAACTGGGGTCAGTCTGCAAAGTTAAATTGTTGGAAAATAAGGGCGGATAAGACCTGAAAAGGCTGGCGTCGGCGGTTCAACTCCGTCCCTGGCCAGCATGTTCCAAAGCTAACATCACTTTTTCCATTCTTCATAATACCGACAGTTGCCGCTATTGCTCCACCACAACGCCATCCACGAGCTCGGGTTTCTGGTGGTAAACAGAAGCTCAAGAAACATTCCTTAGGCCAGCAACCTGTCTTCCGACACCGACTTGGGGTAGATCTCAAGAGTCGTTTTCAAGTTTTGGTGCCGCAGAATCTCCTGCACCGTCTTGACATCGACTTTCATCTTCACCAACACCGAGGCCAGCGTTTTTCGGAGTGTGTGAAACCCGAAGGTACGCGGTGGGCGCGACCGCTCCGGCCTGGAGTGACCCCTCAATATCGCCGCTGAACAGCATCAACTACTACAACAGCGTCGTGGATTTTATGGGAGGTCCCGCGAATGTAAGAGACTCCTACCGCCTCTTCATGGCTCCCGGGATGGACCATTGCGGCGGAGGCGATGGCCCGAACACCTTCGATTCGATCCGGGCAATCGACGAATGGGTTCAAACGGGAAGTGCGCCGGACCAGATCATCGCATCGCGCATCCAGGACGGGAAGACGGAACGGACGCGGCCCCTGTGTCCCTATCCACAGTTGGCGAAATACAAGGGAACTGGAAGCACGGACGACGCCGCAAACTTCTCCTGCTCGGTCCCGAAATAGCGGATGCGATGAGCTTAAATTTCGGCATTTGGCTCTGCCGCGCGTTACAGAGTCACAGCGTCTTCAGAAAAGCGATCAGGGCGTTGCGGTCG